>Ga0265298_10001014_pt1 | contig 41625 bp, 38 predicted proteins | sample AusTroGonzalo_MG_3_FD_193486 | JGI IMG/M metagenome (GOLD analysis project Ga0265298, IMG submission 193486) | Bovine rumen microbial communities from tropical cattle in Woodstock, Queensland, Australia - Gonzalo_01 | ecosystem: Host-associated > Mammals > Digestive system > Stomach > Rumen ... | reverse complement strand
AAAGCAGCGCGGTGAACAACGTATCATTCAAGCGCAACCGAGTCACCAAACTCCTTGGACGACTCTACACCGGCGGCGTCTCCAGCTCTTTCCGCCTCGCCACCGACTGGCTCGACGACACCGTCATTAACTTCTAAATATATTTAGAGCACGAGTCGTGCTCGGTTGATATGGCCAGTTTTCAAAACGACCTGAATGTAGTGGAATTGCTGGCTTGATTAGCAGGAAGTGAGTAGGGGAATAATTCAGTTCGCAAAATTATGACAGGAACCTCTGTCCCCTGTCATCCCCGAGAACCTCCTCGACTTCGTGAATATCCTCCAGGAGGAACTGGTGCGTGCCGGTGTGCTCCCCGAGGACTATGATTTCGAGGCTCACAAGCAACTCGTACCCATGCAGCCCGGTGATGTTCCCACCACCTATGCCGATGCCACCGCTCTGGAGCGTGACTTTGGTTTCACTCCTAAAATCACCCTCCGTGAAGGCCTCCGAGCATTTGCTCAATGGTACAAAAGCTATTATTGTTGAATGTGGAAAACCAGTTTGGACCATAGGGAGCAGTAGTGTTCAAGTCGCTGATGATATGATAATATTTGATGATTAGTGAGCGATTTTGACGAGGTATAATGATAATAATTTTATCCAATTATTTGGAAAGCGATATAAAACTATATTTTTTTCTATGCAAGCAATAATTCTCGCAGCAGGTATGGGTAAACGTCTTGGTGAATACACCAAGAACAATACAAAATGTATGGTGTTTGTCAACGGAACACCGTTGATAGACCGTGTCTTGAAACAGTTATCAGGGTTGGCGCTCAACCGGGTTGTTATTGTGGTTGGCTATGAGGGCAAAAAACTTATGGATTATTTAGGTAGTGAGAAAGATGGCTTGAAGATAGAATATGTCAACAATCCGGTCTATGACAAAACCAATAATATTTATTCTCTTTCCTTAGCTAAGAATAAGTTGATGGAGGATGATACGTTGCTTATTGAAAGTGACTTGATTTTTGATGACGGAATGTTCAAACTTCTTGTCGATAATCCTTATCCTAACCTCGCGCTCGTTGCCAAGTATGAGAGTTGGATGGATGGTACTATGGTGCAGATTGACAAAGAATGTAACATTGTCAACTTTGTGCCAAAGGATGCATTCCGATTTAAGGACACACACATGTATTATAAGACGGTTAATATCTATAAGTTCTCAAAGGAGTTCTCTCAGACGAAGTATGTCCCTTTCTTGGAAGCATATTCAAAAGCAGTGGGTAACAACGAATACTATGAGAACGTGCTGCGTATCATCTCTTTTTTGAATAGTCATGACCTAAAAGCACTCCCTATTACCAATGAGAAGTGGTATGAAATTGATGACAAGCAAGACCTTGATATTGCAGAAGCACTGTTCGCTGATGAGAAGGATGTATTACGCAAGTATTATGGACGATATGGCGGTTTTTGGCGTTTCCCAAAGATGCTTGATTACTGCTACTTGGTGAATCCTTATTTCAATGAGAGTCGTATTATAGATGAAATGGAGGCTTTCTTCCGCACACTCATTTCAGAGTATCCTTCTGGTATGAAAGTGAATTCTTTGATTGCCAGCAAATGTTGGGGAGTAAAGGAAGAGTATATTATTCCAGGAAATGGTGCTGCTGAACTTATTAAGGCCTTGATGGAAACCCTTCCGGGCACATTAGGAGTTACCCGTCCAACATTTGAGGAGTATCCTAACCGACGTGATAAAGAGAGCCTTGTAACCTTCATTCCGAAGAATAGTGATTATCGCTATACTGCCAAGGACTTGATGGATTTCTTTGGAAAGCATCATGCAGACAACATCCTGCTTATTAATCCAGATAATCCTTCTGGGAATTTCATACCCATTGATGATGTAATTGCATTGGCGGCTTGGTGCCAAGGCCAAAACATCCGCTTGATAGTGGATGAGAGCTTCGTGGACTTTAGCGTTGGTTACGAGAATAATTCTTTGCTGAAAGATACCATACTGGAGGCTTATCCAACTATGATTGTGATGAAGAGTATCAGTAAGAGCTATGGTGTCCCAGGAATCCGTCTGGGCATTCTTTGCTCAGCTGATACTACGCTCATTGACAAGATGAAGAAAATGGTGAGTATATGGAATATCAATTCCTTCGCAGAATACTTCATGCAAATATTCACCAAATATGAGAAAGACTATAAGCGTGCTTGTGAAAAATTTATAGCAGAACGAGAGGACTTCGAAAAGAAACTCAAAGAAATCAGTTTCTTGCGCGTGATGCCTTCGCAGGCAAATTACTTCCTCTGTGAAATCCTGCCACCAAAGAATGCCAACCAGCTTGTGCTGACCATGCTGAAAAAATACAATATCTTAGTTCGTGACTGCTCTGACAAACAAGGCTTTGACGGCAAACAGTATATGCGTATTGCTGTCCGCTCACACGAAGATAACGCTAAGTTTGTACAAGCATTCAAAGAACTTGAAACGCAATAATTATACGAGAAATGAAAATTATAACTCAACAGCAAATCCGCTCACTGAATATTACACCGGCCACTTGTGTAGAGTGGATATTAGAGAGCTTTGCTATAAAGCAGAATGCTGAGCTCCCTGCCAAAATTAGTGTGCATCCAGAGGATGGGGAGTTCTTTACCTCCATGCCTTGTCTTTTACCAGACCCCTATACGGCTGAATTAGAGGAGGTTGCAAAGTTTCAAAGACGCTATTTCGGTATAAAAGAGGTACATAGACTGCTCAATTCTGTTCCCAGTCTTGGTAGCGACATGATGCTATATGATGCCCAAACAGGTGAATTACTTGCATTGATTGATACAGACTGGATAACAACAATGAGAACAGGTGCTGTAGCTGCCGTTTCATCAAAGGCACTGCGTAAGAGTACTGCAAAGACATATGGGATAGTAGGATTGGGCAATACGGCACGTGCCTCCTTGCTCTGTATCTTAGAACAGGAACCAGAACGCCACTTTCCAGTCAAGTTGGTAAGATATAAAGATCAAGCTGAACAGTTTATTGACAGATTCTCACATTATCAGAACGTAAGTTTTGAGATAGTTGACAATGCTGAGCAAATGGCTTCCGAGGTGGATGTATTTATAAGTTGCATCACCAATGCCCAAGGCTTGTTGGTCCCTGATGAGAAGATTTTTAAGCCCGGAGTAACAGTCATTCCTGTTCACATGCGCGGACTTCAGAATTGCGATACAACATTTGACAGAGTGTTTGGCGATGATACTAGTCATGTTCAAGGTTTCAAATACTTCAAACAATGGAATGAGTACAACGAGATAGGAGAAGTGCTTGCCGGGAGAGACCCTGGAAGGCTTTCAGATAAACAGCGAATCATTGATTACAATTACGGGCTGGCTTTGCATGACGTAGTGTATGCAGCGAAAATCTACGAAAGGCTCAACGAAAAAAGTCAAGATATAATAATAGAACGAGAAACCGCTAAGTTCTGGGTGTAAGCCTCATGATAGGTGGTTTCCAGTAAAAATCACCTTGTTATGAAAATTTTAATAAGCTAAAGATACGAGTGATAATTCTGACATATGAATGATTCGATTTTTGACTACTTAATTGTTGGTTCTGGCCTCTTTGGCGCCACATTTGCCTATCGTGCAAAACAGGCAGGAAAAAAATGCTTGGTCATTGATAAACGGTCTCATTTAGGTGGGAATGTTTATTGTGAGAATATTGAGGAAATTAATGTCCACAAGTATGGTGCTCATATATTCCACACTTCAAATAAGCAGGTGTGGGACTTCGTTAACTCCATTGTAGAGTTTAACCGCTATACAAATTCTCCTATTGCTAATTTTAAGGGCGAGCTCTATAACCTTCCATTTAATATGAACACATTCAATAAGATGTGGCCCTCCGTTCATACTCCTGCTCAGGCCCAGGCTAAGATTGATGAACAGAAGGCAGAAGCTGTGGCGGCATTGGGACAACGTGAGCCACAGAATTTGGAGGAACAAGCGCTCACGCTTGTAGGACGTGACATCTTTGAAAAACTTATCAAGGAATATACAGAGAAACAGTGGGGACGAAAGTGTACTGAACTCCCTGCATTTATTATCAAGCGACTTCCTGTTCGCCTTATTTTCGACAACAACTATTTCAACGATAAGTATCAGGGAATTCCTATCGGTGGTTACAATAAACTTATTGATGGATTGTTAGAAGGTGTGCATTGTGAGACGAATGTTGATTTCTTTAAATCTGATTATAGGAATTGGGAGAAATATGCGCATAAGCTTGTCTATTGCGGCAAGATAGATGAGTATTTTGACTATAAATTAGGCAGACTCGATTGGCGTACAGTTAGTTTCAAGACACGGGTGGAGAATACACCAAACTACCAGGGAAACGCTGTCGTAAATTATACCTCACACGAGGTGCCCTATACTCGTGTCATAGAACATAAACATTTTGAGATGTTTGGTCAGGAGGTCTATAATTGTCCCAAGACGGTGGTCAGCGAAGAATACAGTACAGAGTATAAAGACGGCATGGAACCCTATTACCCTGTGAATGATGACGACAACAATAATTTGGCAGACCGCTATCGCCAGTTAGCTGCTCAAGAACAGAATGTCATCTTCGGTGGACGTCTGGCAGAATATAAATACTTCGATATGGCTCCGATTGTGGAAAAGGTATTGAACATATCTATTTAATTTGGGGAAATACAAGCTGTTATTGACTTTTCACAATATGGAATTTGATTATCGGCGCGAGACACGGAATGGTTTTGTTGTAACAGAACAAAGGAAGAAAATATGGGCTGTCGAACTTGACATTCTCCAAAGACTGTTGGAGTTGTGTCAAAAACATAATTTGAGGTGTTGGCTGGATAGTGGCTCTTTACTGGGTGCTATACGTCATCATGGTTTCATTCCATGGGATGATGATATTGATGTCGTGATGATGCGTAACGACTACGATATTTTAATGGAAATCGGACCAAAAGAATTCAAGTATCCGTTATTTTTTCAGTCTGCATATACAGATAAGAATTATTTCAGAGGACATGTTCAAATACGTAATGCTGAAACTACGGCAATTATTCCATATGAATATGATCGAGGTTTCAATCAGGGTATTTTTATAGATGTGTTCCCATTGGATGCCGTACCAGAAAATGACGATAAATATACAGAATTGGAAGAACAGTCACATCATATGCTGTCTTTGATGCAATCATATCATCATTTGGATGTTCTGGGAATTAAGCAATGGCTGAATAATATAAAGAATTGGTATAAGTCAAAGAAAGAAATAGATAAAGTAGGATTTGTCAGTTATTACAGAGCTTACGAGGAATTGTTTAGGAAATACTCAGTTACTGAATCGCCTTTGCTTACAAAATTATCAGCATTTAAAACAAAATATAAAGGTATTGATAGAACTTTTTTTGATGAAACGTTATTTGTGGATTTCGAGAATATTAAAGTTCCTGTCCCAAAGGAATATGATAGCTATTTGAAACTGATGTTTGGTGATAATTATATGATACCATTGCAGGTGTCTACTCTTCATGGGGGGCTGTTCTTCGATACTGAACACTCTTATAAATATTACCTTCCTAGTCATCGATGGCGATTCATTCTGATGATTTTGAAAATGAAACTGAGGAAACTCTTGCGAATGTAGGATGTTCTTCTCATTTGATGATAGTACGATGTGTTTGGTGACTTTAACATTAAGGATAAAAATATTTTGAAAGAAATAAGTCGTACCCCTAGTGTAAAGAAAAATTTTGCGTTGAGCACAGCCTATCAGATACTGATATTGGCTGTACCATTCGTCACGACTCCTTACGTCTCGCGCGTATTGGGGGCTGACGGTATTGGTATATATAGTTTTACAAGTTCTATTGCATCTTATTTCACCATGCTGGCAGCCCTGGGGACAATGAGCTATGGAGCAAGGGAGATTGCCAGGGCAAGGGATGACCGTCAACTCCTAAGTCGCCTCTTCTGGGAAATTGAGACTTTGGCTGTTGTTTCTACAATGATAAGTATAGTAATCTGGACAATATGGGTTTTGTTGGCGCCTGAATATAACATGATATATTTGATTCTGACCATGACATTGTTAGGAACGATGACAGACATCTCCTGGTTTTTTACGGGGCTTGAACAGTTTAAGTATATTGTAATAAGAAATTCGATCGTTAAGATAGTAGGTGTTATATTGCTTTTTATTTTTATTCGTGAGAAAGATGATCTTACACTTTATATTTTCTTGATGACTCTTACCAACCTCCTTGGTGCACTGTCTATGTGGATGTATATACCTAAGATGGTAGATAAGGTGGAGTGGCGAACACTTCGAATAAGGAATCATTTCAAGGAAACCCTTGTTTATTTTATACCAACAATTGCAACTTCTGTTTATACCATTTTAAATAAGGTGCTATTAGGATTTATGGGTGGCGATATTAGGGAGAATGGCTATTTTGAACAGGCAACTAAAATAATTATTATTGGTCAGACGTTGACCTTCACTGCCCTTAATAGTGTCTTAGGTGCTCGCATTGCTTACCTGTTTGCTGAAAATAAGATTGAAGAGATACATCAACGTATCGAAAAGTCTCTGAATTATATTTTGTTGGTTGGCTTAGGCTTATGTATAGGATTAGTCGCAATTGCTCCGCGGTTTGTTCCTTGGTTTTTTGGTCCTGGATATGAACCCACAATTGTCCTGATACAGATGCTTAGTCCGATTGTGTTGATTATTGGTATCAGCAACTGTCTTGGCTCTCAGTACTACACACCTGCGGGTTTGAGAAAACAAAGTGCCCGTTATATAGTTTATGGAGCTATTGAAAATCTACTGTTAAATATAATTCTTATACCTTATTATGGGGCAAAAGGAGCTGTTATAGGTTCTTTGGCAGCAGAGTTTACAATTACCGTGCTCTACCTCTATAATTGCAAAGGTTATATGACTTTGCAGCAGATTGTTAGCTGTGGCTGGCGGAAAACTATCGCTGGATTTGTTATGTTTGGAGTTGTTTGGTATATCTGTGGTGTCGTGTGTAATGCTACCATTGCCATCTTAAGTTCTATAGTTGTTGGTTCTCTTGTCTATGCTATCATACTCCTACTTTTGCACGACCGTTTCTCTTTAGAGATGGTTGATATGGTGAGAACAAAATTACTTTTGGTTGGAAACAAAGACAAATGAAGTCAAGGTTGATGTATGAATAGATTATATGATTATTTGATTGTTGGTGCAGGACTTTTTGGCTCAACCTTCGCATATAGGGCTAAATGTGCAGGAAAGAAATGCTTAGTTATAGACAAACGTCCGCACTTAGGCGGCAATATATATTGTGAAAACATTGAGGGCATCAATGTGCATAAATATGGTGCCCATATATTCCACACCTCGAATAAGTATGTGTGGGATTTCGTGAATTCGATTGTAGAATTCAATCGTTATACAAATTCTCCCATTGCGAATTATAAAGGAGAATTGTTTAACCTTCCTTTTAATATGAACACGTTCAACAGAATGTGGCCTGATGTTCATACACCGGCTGAGGCTCAGGCAAAGATTGATGAGCAGAAAGCTGAGGCCGTAGCTGCACTGGGTGGACATGACCCCCAGAACCTGGAAGAACAGGCACTGACATTAGTGGGGCGTGATATCTTCGAAAAACTGATAAAAGAATACACGGAGAAACAGTGGGGACGTAAGTGCACAGAACTCCCGGCATTCATCATTAAACGCCTCCCGGTTCGTCTTATTTTTGATAATAACTATTTTAATGATAAGTATCAGGGCATTCCTATTGGTGGATACAATAAACTTATTGATGGTTTGTTAGAAAGAACTGAATGTAAAACAGACATAGACTTCTTTAAGTCTGATTATCGTAACTGGGAACGATATGCTGACAAACTTGTTTATTGCGGCCAGCTTGATGAGTATTTTGATTATAAATTGGGGAAACTTGATTGGAGAACTGTTAGCTTTAAGACTAGGGTAGAGGATACTCCCAACTATCAAGGAAATGCTGTTGTTAATTATACCTCGCATGACAACCCATATACACGTGTAATTGAGCACAAGCATTTTGAAATGTTTGGCCCAGAGGTCTATGATTGTCCAAAGACGGTAGTCAGCGAGGAATATAGTACGGAGTATAAGGAAGGTATGGAGCCTTACTATCCTGTTAATGACGAAATTAATAATAGTCTTGCAGATGAGTATCGTATGTTAGCTGAAAAAGAAAAGGATGTTATCTTTGGTGGCCGTCTGGCAGAATACAGATATTACGATATGGCTCCTATTGTTGAAAAGGTTTTGAACATTATATTATAACAAAGCAAAAGCTAATGTTTTAAAATTGTTATGGCTGATAGAGATGCGACATTTGATATAATGAAAGGGATTGCCATATTGGCAATGATTATTGGGCATTGCCCTATTCCAGATGTTTTGGAAAAGTTTATTTTTGTGTGGCATATGCCTTTATTCTTTCTTGTGTCTGGCTATTTCTATACTCCCAAAGAAGAAAAAAAATATGTAAGGAAGAATGCTCGTCAATTGGTTTTGCCTTACGTTGTTACTTCCTTGGTTTTGATTTTTATTGGTGGAACTAAGGAATTGATAATTGGTAAAGGAACTACTCAAACTACGATAATTGCTGCGCTGATAGGTAATGGAACAATCAATAACCCTACTTTCAGTGAGTATAGTATAGGCGCTATATGGTTCTTGTTGGCTATGTTTTGGTGCCGAAGTATATATAACATATTATATAACAAATTGTTAGAACCAATATTGGGGGTGACAATCGTTTCTGCCGCTGTAATAGCTACATATTTAGGTTCTCTAGTTTACGTTCCTACAGATTTAATTGAGGGTATTGAAGCTATGCTGTTCTTTTATATTGGTAACAAGGCTCGTTCTTGCAATGTGTTGGATCGAAGACCAAATTTGTTATTTTACATTACAGTCGTTCTTCTTGTTGTTTTAAGTATCTATGCAGGCTCTATGTCAATGGTAAGATGTTATTATGGATATTGGCCTATAAATTATTTAGCTGCAATAGGAATGACAATGGCTTTATATTACATCTCGAAACGTCTTGTAACGAACAGGTTCTTAGCATGGTGTGGACGTGTCTCAATGGTTATTCTATGCGTTCATATAATTGCTTTGAATTATTTGCCAACAAAGACATTACACGAGCGATTTGCCTTTTCATCTTCATTCGATGTCTTGTTACACATTTTTGTGGCATTGGTTATGACATGGGCGCTATTAAATATTAGTTTTGTAAAATCTTTATTTTCAATAAAATAATATGAATAAAATTCTTTCTATTGTTATTCCGACATATAATATGGAGAAGTATCTCCGTAGATGTTTAAACTCGTTGATAATTCAAGATAAAAAGTTGTTTGAGGCACTAGAGGTTATCGTCGTTAATGATGGTAGTAAGGATTCATCATCTGCTATAGCCCATGAGTATCAGGATAAATTTCCGGGCGTATTTAGAGTAATAGATAAGGAAAACGGGAACTATGGTTCATGTGTAAACAAGGGAAGACGTGAAGCAAATGGAAAGTATCTCAGGACTCTTGATGCAGACGATTGGTTTGATAGTGATGCTTTAGTCCTTTTTATAGAATCTCTGATGAAAGGCCCTGAAGTTGATGTCGTATTGACGAATTATAAAGCGGTATCTCCCACGGGGAAAGCTATTCGTTTTGCAAATGCTTCTATCTCAGAGGGGATTCATTCGTTTGATGATTACAAATTCTTAGGAACAGCAAACGAACGTTTATTAACGATGCACTCCATTACCTATAACTCAAGGCTTGTTCATGATGTTAACTTAATGCAGCAGGAAGGCATTAGTTATACTGATATAGAGTATTGTTATTTCCCTTTGACAAAGGCTAAGACATTTAGATATATAGATACCGTTTTGTATCAATATCTTGTTGGCCGAGATGGACAAACTGTATCTGTAGAAAGTTCAATTAAACATTTTCGGGATTATCATATGGTGGCAAGTCGGGTGCTAAACGATTATGTTTCTATTCAGTCTGAGCTTTCAGAATCTCGACAGGAGATATTGAGTCGTTTAATATTCAATCCGGTTGTAAATATCTTTTTGATAACTTTGGTCTATCGCAAACGGATAGTTCAATCAGAATATGAGCTTATGATGGCAGTTAATGCTACTTTGCTTAAAACTCCATTTGTATATAATATGGTATATAAGGCAACATATTCCAAAATTCCATTTTATAAAATATGGAAGCATTTCAATATTAGGGTTGGTACTTTTATTGGCAAATAAGCTCTTATAAGGATAAACGATGCTATTTTATATTGTTATATTCATATTTGTAATTGCAATTGCTCTCATAGCTGACTTTAGTGAGAAGCCCCAAATAGGTTTATTTGCTATTGGCGTTGTTCTTACAGTTACTTTGGGCCTGCGTGATTATGGCGTAGGTACAGATACTTTGATATATCCTGAAGAATATTTTCGACAAGCTGAGGTTTTTTCATGGCTTGACATAGTTGATTATTTTGAGGAATATGATGTTGGTTATTTGCTTCTAGGTGTTATTTCCTTTATCATATGGGATGACCCACAATCGATGTTGTTTTTTACCGAAGCTTTTATAATTGGAGTGACCTTGATAGGAGTTTACAGGCTTAAGCAAATATTTGATTACCCATATGTAGTATATTTCCTATTATATTGTCTTTTATTCTTGAACCCATCACTTAATTATATGAGGCAGAATTGTTCTGTATCAATTCTGTTGATTGGATTTTCATATATGTTAGAAAATAAGTGGGGAAAATATTTTATTTTTCAAGCAATAGCTTTTTTATTCCATTCCAGTTCAGTACTTTTTTTGATAGTTCCTTTTTTCTATTTTCTTTCTCTGCGTGTAAGTGATATAGTTCGTTATGTATTAACAATAGCTTTTTTCCTTGGTGTTATAATTGCTGTTATAAGTTTTTATGATTATTTGCAGGTTTTGTCGGAATTGGGTGCTGTCTCTGAAACTTATGGCGAAAGGTATGGAGAAACAGGAAAGTATTCAAGTGAGAATCTATATGGTGTATCGTATATAGCATATGTTATTCTGAATTATTTGCTTATTTTTTATTCTTATAAAAACGAAGTTTTTTCTAGAGAAAATCAATATTTGATCCTTTGCTTATATACTGCTTCTGTCATATTTTTCTACACATCTACATTTGTGGTCTTTTTAAGTCGTCTAGCCATTTATTTTGATTATGTTGTTGCTATATATTTGGCTATAATGCTGTTTTCAAAACAGATTCCAATTTATATTCGTGCAGCATTGGTAACTGTACAATTATATATGTGGGTACGATTATATGTTATTGCTGGTTCTTCAGAAACGATTCCATATACATCGGAAATACTAGGAATTTCATGAAGTCATTCTTTTTGGTTGTTTTTTCTGTTATACTTTGTACTGGTTGTGAAGCTAATACGGAATTCCCTGTATTGTTTAAGGCTTCGAAACGACTTGTTTCTCCCTATGGCATGTGTACTCATATTAATAGGATTGGTCCAATGTGGGAATATGACAGTAAAGAAAATGATCTTTTGATGATCCGCAATGTCGGTGCAACATTTATAAGGACAGATATTGACTGGAGCTATTGTCAACCTGAACTTATCAAATCTTTTTCTTTTTCGCATCATGATAAGATGATGGCGTCTGTTGATAGCCTTCAGCTTCTAACTTTGGGTATTTTCTCATCGCCTAAGGTCGGGCATTTTAATGAGTGGAAGGAATATGTATCACAGGTAACGTCTCATTATAAATCTCGTATTAATTATTGGGAGGTTATTAATGAGGCTGATTTGTGGCATCGTCGTCAGCCTGGTTATTCGGCTAATGACTATTCGATAGAATTAAAAACAGCCTCTCAATTGATTAGAAGTGCAAATAAAAAGGCAAAAATACTTTTTAGTGGTATTTCAAATGTAAATGTCGGTTTTATAGAAAAAGTGTTCGAGCAGAAAATTTCGGACTGTTTCGATATCATGAATATTCATTGGTATTCGAATAAGAATAATGAACCAGAATCTTTTTTTGCATATTTTAAGCATTTACATGATATTATGCAACTCTACAAAGTTGACAAACCTGTTTGGTTTACCGAGACTGGTTGTACAACTTCGCCAGGGTATGCAGACGAAAACATACAGGCAAGGAGATTGCCGAGGATATTTTTAATTTCTTTTGCTTGTGGGATCGACAAGGTGTTTTGGTATAAATCCCGATCCAGAGAATTGTCTGACGATTCGGAAGACCATTATGGACTATGGCATAAAGACTATTTACCTAAGCCAGCCTTTTATGCATATAAAACGCTAACAAATATGTGTCCTTCAGGTTCCACTAGGCCACAGATTATGAAAAAAGGAAATGTATATATGGCTGTTTGGAAACAGCCTCAAGGGAAATATGTCACGGCACTATGGACTTCTAAAGGGGTTGAGGATGTGAATATAAAATCGTTAGTAAGTGATATATATGATATAAAAGGCGACAAAATATATATTGAATCAGACAAGATAGATGTTTCTACATCGATACAATATTTAGTAAGTAGGAGGAAAATTGTTTTGGATTGAAACTATGGGTAAAATATTGAGATATTGTTTTCTGCTCACTTTTGTCCCCAGAAAGATAAAAGAATTCTGGTTTATTTATTATAATCGTTTTTGGTTTACGTTTGCAGGGGTGAAGTTTGGAAAAAAGATGGAAATTGCCACGGGTTTTACTTTAAAGAAATATCAAGGTGCACAATTGCTGATAGGAGATGATTTCTGTTTTACCAGTGGGGCTACCATTAATCCTATAAGCAGGAACATAAAGGGGTGCATATTCGTGAATACTAATGCAAAATTAGTAATCGGCAATGATGTGGGAATTAGTTCTGCCTGTATTTGGTGTGACGAGTCAATCACAATAGGCAACCATGTAAGGATAGGTGGTGACTGTCTGATTTTGGACACAGATTGCCATTCGTTGGACTATATGTCAAGGCGGATAATTGAAACAGACAGGGAACAAACAAAAACGAAACCAGTTACGATTGGTGATGATGTTCTTATAGGTGCAAGGTCAATCATATTAAAGGGTGTGCATATTGGCGATAGAACTGTAATTGGAGCAGGAAGTGTTGTAACTCAAGACATTCCTGAAGACTGTATAGCAGCAGGCAATCCCTGTAAAGTGATTCGTAGAAGTAATGGCGTTAAAAGTACTACAGATTAATACATTCTATTTACATGGTAGCACAGGTAGAATAGTCAGGGATTTAAAGGCTGTCTCTGAAGCAAAAGGTATTGTTGCCCATGCTGCCTATGGACCAGAAATTGACAATGGTGATTTGGGTATATTGAAGTTGCAATCTATTCCAAGACGTAAATTCAATATCTTTCGTACCCGTTTATTTGATCATCATGGTTTTTATAACGAGACTGAAACAAGAAGGTTGATAAAGTGGATGGACGAGTTGAAACCAGACATCATCCACCTCCATAATATCCATAATCACTATGTTCACGTAGGTCGTTTGTTTGATTACATAAAACAACACGATATACCTGTTGTGTGGACTTTACATGACTGTTGGCCATTTACTGGACATTGTGCCTATTTCGACTATTCAAATTGCGATAAATGGAAAACACTGTGCCACGATTGTCCTTCTATACATGAGTATCCACCTACGTGGTTCTTTGATAGAACAATAAGAAACTATAAAGACAAGAAAGAGGCTTTCTGTGGCGTAAAGAATCTCACACTGGTAACTCCTTCTAAGTGGTTGGCAGAGTTGACTCGTGAATCTTTCCTGAGCAATTATCCTGTTGTACCCGTCAATAATGGTATTGATATTGATGTATTCCGTCCCACAAATGACAATGTAGAGGAACGGTTAGGAATTAGTGGCAAAAAGGTGCTACTGGCAATGGCTACAACATTTGACAGGCGGAAGGGTACGCAATATCTAAAGCAAATGCCAGAGATGCTAAACGATGATGAGGTGTTGGTACTGGTAGGATTGGCGAAAGAACAGTTAGAACAATTTAATATGCCAAGATGTATTGGCATAGGAAGAACTAATAGCGTGGAAGAGCTTGCAGCCTACTATTCAGCAGCTGAAGTTTTTATTAATCCGACATTGGAAGATAATTTCCCAACAACAAATATAGAGGCTTTGGCATGTGGAACACCAGTGGTGACGTTCAAGACAGGTGGTTCTGTGGAATCTGTATTGGATGGCGAGAGTGTTGTAAGTGAGAATGAAATAATCTATTCCTCTGTTGGGGCTGTTGTCCCTAAAGATGATATGCAGGCAATGCTTACAGCTGTTCGTAAAATAATGGCGAAAGGTAAAGCTGCTTTTAGCGGTGCTTGTCGAAGGAAGGCAGAGGAACGTTATGATAAAAATAAGCAATATATGAAATATATCGAGTTGTATAACGAGGTATATGCAAAATAATGGAATATGAATTTCAAGATATCTGTTGTTACAATAGCCTATAATTGTGAGAGCGAAATAGAGGATACCATCAAGAGTGTAATAGTTCAATCATATCCTAATAAGGAATATATTATTATAGATGGTGCTTCCACTGATAATACTATGGCTGTGGTGAATAAGTATAAGGATAAGATAGACGTCATTGTGTCAGAGCCAGATAAAGGTAGAAGTGATGCTTTCAATAAGGGCATACAGCGGGCTACTGGCGACTATATCGTTATGATGAATGCAGGAGATTTGCTGACGGATGATGCCCTTGAGAAGTTTGCGCAAAACTATGTGGAGGGGTATGATGTGATAAAAGGTAATACTCTTCGTTGGAACCCTGATACAAACGTTAGTTGCCGCGAAAAGCCCGTTATTAATTATCCTTCGATTCCTTTCAATTTCTTGGTGTGCCACCAGTCTACATATATCTCAAAGAAGGCTTACGAAAAATATGGTGACTATTTGGTTGATTTCCGTGTTGCTATGGATCTTGAGTTGATGTTGCGTTTCACACGTTTGGGCGCACGATTCCATGCTATAGATGAAGATTTGGCCATTTTCCGTATGGGAGGTATATCTCAGACTTCTCGGAATCGCAGATACAAAGAAATGAAAGAGGCGTTAGTTCTCAATGACAGAAATGCTTTTGAGACTGCTGTTTTTATGGCTTATGTGCATCTGCGTACTTGGACAAGAGATCTTCTGAACAGGATTAATCCAGACTTGAAAAATAGATTGATAGGAAGTTCTGTAGATTGATATGAAGAAACTATTATTTATAGGTGGAGCGGGTTTTATAGGCTCTAATATAATCAGACGGTTGCAGCATGGAGATTATGAGATTCATGTCTGTGAACCTGTTGGCGCTAATACGCAAAGGCTGGAGGGGGTGAAGGTTCAGATTCATCATGCAATGATATCGGATATTGAGGATGTCAGCAAGATCATCCAAAACAACGGTATTGATGTGGTGGTGCATCTGGTGTCGACTTTGATACCAGGCAGTACTTACGAGGACTATAAAGACGAATATAAGAACGTGATATTTCCCAGTATTGAGCTGATGGAGCTATGCGCACAAAAGAAAGTCAGGTTTGTGTATTTCTCGTCAGGAGGTACGGTGTATGGCAACAGGAACGATGTGTTGCCATTTACGGAGACTGACGAGATGAATCCTATTTCCTATTACGGATGGTCGAAACAGATGATGGAAAATAGCATACAGTTTATGCATAGGACTGTAGGCCTGGATTATCTGGTGGTGAGACCGTCGAATCCTTTTGGTCATGGACAGAACCTTTATGGCAAGCAGGGACTTGTGGCTGTGGCTATTGGTAAACTGCTGAAAGATGATGAGATAGAAGTGTGGGGCGACGGTTCTGCTGTGAGAGACTACATCTATGTGGACGACTTGGCCAGTATTTTTGTGAAGCTGATAGAAGCCGATGTGCATAACACAACCCTGAATATCGGTAGTGGACGAGGTTACTCTGTGAATGACGTGCTGGCATTCCTAAAGATAGTCAGTGGTAGGGAACTGAAGATTGTTTATCAGAATCCGCGACCAGTGGATGTGTCAAACATGGTGCTGGATACGACCAGATTGAAAAACGCTATCAGTTACGAGATTACTCCGTTTATGGATGGCGTAAGGAAGTTTTATGAAGAAGTAAAGGATATACAATGATAAGAATAGCAATCATGGCTGGCGTACTTCATTCAGGTGGAAAACGTAATCTGATTATGGAGTTCTACCGGCATATAGACAGAACAAAGGTGCAGTATGATTTTATTTGTGATTCCGACTCGAACGGAATACCCACAGAGGAAATCGAATCTCTTGGTGGAAGAGTTTATGTGGTACCTCCATATAAACAAATCGTACCACATATGCGAGAGACATACAAGATACTGAAGCAGAATAAGTATTCTGTGATGCATGCTTTCGACAATACGCTGAACCTCTTCCCAATGTTCCTTGGTTGGCTGGCGGGAGTGAAGGTCAGGATAAGCGAAAGCATATCCAAAGGTGACAAAAGTGAGAAGAAAACACTCATCAAATTGGCATTGCGACCATTCTCCCACTGGTTTGCTACCGACTACATGGCCAACTCGATAGACTGCGGAAAATGGCAGTTTGGCGAAAAGACTTATGAGAAAGGTAAAATCAATATCTTCAAAACAGTTATTAACGCAGAAGAAAATGCTTTCGACCCAGAACTGCGGAGCGCTACAAGGTCAAAGTTTGGCTGGGACGATAAAGTGGTATATGGCTTTATAGGCCGTTATGTTGACCAAAAGAATCCGTTGTTCCTCATTGACATTTTCAACGAAATAGCCAAGAGACAAGATAATGCACTCCTGGTGATGATTGGCTTTGGCGAGTTGGAGGGGCAGATGATGGCAAAGATACAGGATTATGGTCTTCAGAATAGGGTAGAGAACTTAGGCCGCAGAGACGACATCAAACAGTTTTATAATGCTTTTGATGCATTTTTATTGCCCAGTCTGTATGAAGGAATGCCAGTTGTTGGCGTAGAGGCTCAGTGTTGTGGGTTACCTATCTTTTTCTCTAAAAATATAACAGAAGAGACTACTGCCTGTGACATGGCTCATTATATTGGTCTTGATGAAAGTGCCTCAAAATGGGCTGAAAAAATAGTTCCGATAGTAAAGAGGGAAAAAGAAGTCCGCAGGAGCCGTGTAGACGAAGTGAAACACGCTGGCTTTGATTCGGAATCTGAGGCACATAGATTGCAGCAGTTTTATTACAATAGGTTGTCTGAATAACACCAGGCTGCTTCTAGGCTGCTTCTAGGTTGCTTCTAGGTTGCTTCTAGCCATACTCTAGGTATACTCTAGCTAGCTTCTAGGCATACTCAAACAGTATGGGTAGAGTATGGGTAGAGTAAGAGTGAACGGTGAATGGATGGTCTTTCTATTCATAGAGCTACTGAATTCACAGGGTTTGCACGCAGGAAACTCCTTGAATTCTGCGTAAATTCGACTCGAATTTAGGCTGAATATACGTTTTGAATCGTTTTTATTAAGATTTTGAGGACGATAGGACGAGAGAATTACGTATGGGGTCAGACGCTTCACCTACGGCAGATTGGTGAGCTGGTTGACGATTGGAAGATAGAAGAATAATAGTGATATGAATTTCATAGAGTTATTACAGTTTTCTATGGGCATTTTGGAAAAAGTGCCAGACATCACAGACATAAATTGGGAGGCAATGTTTGCAACGGCGAAGAAACAGTCGTTAGCGGGCATTATGTATTGTGGTATAGAGAAACTACCAAAGGAGCAACGGCCCGAAAAGAATATCCTGCTGAAATGGTATATGCTTGCGGAAACGATCAAGCAATGCAACCAAACACTGAATAAACTGGCCGTCAGGACAGTGGAGCAGTATGCGGCAGATGGATTCCAGGTGTGCCTGCTGAAAGGACAGGGAAATACACTGATGTATCCAGATTCGATGATGCGCACCCCTGGGGATATTGACTTGTGGGTGAAACCTTTGGGCGAGAAATACGATATTAAGGCTACACGTAAGGCTGTCAATGACTACGTGAAGGCGCACTATAAGAATCCGGAATTCAGATACTATCATGCAGAATATGCTGTTGACAAAACATCGGTGGAGGCCCATTACATGCCCAGTATCATGAACAACCCCATATATAACAAGAGGCTCCAGCGATGGTTCTCAGACAGAATGGATGAGCAGTGCCAGCATGTTGTAGCTTTGCCTGGCGGGGTGGGGCAGATACCTGTGCCTACATTCGAGTTTAACGTGGTATTCCAGTTGAGCCACATGATGCACCACTATTTTGACGAGGGCATTGGCCTGCGTCAGATGATGGACTACTACTATTTGCTCCGCTCAATTGACAATGGACAATTCTCTCGGAGAGAGTGTGGCGTTGCGAGGACAATGGACAATTTGGAGAAGACGTTACAGTATCTGGGACTGAGGAAGTTTGCCGGAGCGGTGATGTATGTCATGCAGCGTGTGTTCAACTTGGAAGAAACGTACATGATAGCACCTGTGGACGAGAAAAGAGGTCGGTCGTTGTTGGGAGAAATAAACAAAGGCGGCAATTTCGGACAGTACTCAGGACTGACGAAGCATAGTACGGGATCAAAATATATGCTGAAGAACTGGCGCAGCCTGCATGCAGTCAAGGAATATCCTGCCGAAGCTTTGTCGGAGCCATTGTTCCGAACATGGCATTTTTTTTGGAGATTTATGAATAAGTAGTATGAAAAATAATACACAGACAAACATATTTATCATGTTATTGATAGTAGTCGTTGACTTTTTATTGGTCAACGGACTACTTCAGTTGATGACTGCATATCATCCGTGGTTTGCGCGATGGACGCCAATTAGGGTGCACATATTGATACTGCTGAGCAATGTAGGACTGGTTATTGCAGAAATCCTCAATCCGCCTATTATCCAGCGACGTGCAATATCTGCAGGAGACATTGTGAAACGTGTCCTTCAACTATCGATGTTACAGGGATTTTTCGCCCTCTTCTTTATGAAGATGTTGTATTTGGGGTTTGTGGGCGGAAGATTTCAGGCGGTGTTTTGCGTGCTGGAATTGGTTACCATCCTGATATCCCGATATTTTGAACGCAAGGTAATCAAGAAATATCGTAGTGTCGGTGGCAATAGCCGTTATGCTACGTTTATCGGTGCTGATACGGAATTGCTGAATATCTACCATAAGCTGAATGATGACCTGACAATGGGTTACCACATCAATGGCTATTATGCAGACGGGGATATGCCGGAAGATGAAACAAATGATAAGCGTCTTCATACTGATAAGCTGAACAAGTTGGGGACGCTGCAATATTTCCTTGAGAATCTGAATCATCCGGAGGAACTTAAGGTTGGTGACGAATTGTATGTATGCCTCTCTCGCCGCGAGAAGGACACTATTAGACAATTGTCTCATTTCTGCGACCATAATGTGATAAGATTCTATTTGGTGCCAGTATCAGTAGAGATGTTGGAAATCGACTTGAAACGAGAACTGATAGATGACATGGAGGTTTTTACTACCTTTGAGAATCCATTGCAGAATCCGTGGAACAAACTTATCAAGCGCGTTTTCGACATTGTGTTCTCGATCATATTCCTGATTCCGACAGCGCTGATATTCCCGTTTGTGTGGCTCATCATGAAAATACAAAGCCCTGGGCCATTGCTGTTTAAGCAAGCAAGGACGGGAATTGACGGCAAAACGTTTAACATGCTGAAGTTCCGCTCGATGCACGTCAACGACGATGCAGACAAGTTGCAGGCTACGAAGGATGACCCAAGGAAATATCCGTTCGGTGACTTTATGCGCAAGGCGAATATCGACGAATTGCCGCAGTTCCTAAACGTATTGAGGGGGGATATGAGTATCGTTGGGCCAAGACCGCACATGCTGGCTCATACGGAACAATACTCAGCGCTGATAGACAAGTACATGGTGCGCCACTTCGTCAAGCCGGGACTCACGGGCTGGGCTCAGGTGACTGGTTTCCGAGGCGAGACGAAGGAGCTGTGGCAGATGGAAGGCCGTGTCAAGCGCGACATCTGGTATATTGAGCACTGGAGCATCTGGCTCGACATCCGCATTATCTGGTTGACGGCTAAGACGATGTTTATTCACGACAAAAATGCGTATTAATCCGGTGTTGGGTTATGGGTTATAGGTTCATAGTTCTCCTCATGCTTTGCATGACCATGCTTGAAGCTCGGGCACAGGTGTTCGAGATGTCGGATGTCAGCAGTCAGCTGTCTGATGCTGCCTCGGGCAAGGCTTCTCAGAACGTGGTCGTGGCCGATGGCTTCTGGCACGACTGGTTCGTGCAGATGGGCCTCGACATGACGCTGCAGAATCCTTACGGCTACAACTTCTCCGACGTCTTCCCCAACGGCAAGTCCTTTGGCTTGGATCTGGCTGTCGGCAAGTGGTTCTCTCATCAGGTGGCCGTCAGGGGTAAGTTCAACTGGGAGAACAAGTTGCCCCTCTTGAAGAACGACCATGCCACCTGGCTGGCACCTTTCGACGAGCCCGGCGAGAACCGTCGGAAGGGCGGCTATATCGCGTTCTATGGCGATGTACTGCTGAATATGCATAACTTCTTCGCTGCCTACCGACCCGACCGGACGTGGAACCTGAGCGTCTATCCGCGCGTAGGTGTCAACTATAACTTTGGTGTCTCTAAAGGCGCACTGTTGGCTGGTTTCGGCATGCTCAACACCTACCGGCTGAACGACCGTTGGAGCCTCTATGGCGACATCGCCTATATCATGACCGGCAGCGGATTCGTGGGCACCGAGCAGGTGGAAGGTACCGGAACGGGCTCGAACAGCAACGGCTATCTCACCATTGGCATTGGCGCCCAATACGACCTTGGAAGTAAGAAGGCGGAGGGAAGAAGGAAGATGTCCTCGGGCGTGCTGACGAATGGGATTTGGGACAACTGGTTTGTACAGGCGGGACTGGATATGAGTTTGATGAATCCGTATGGTTGTAATTTCGGGAAGGTAATACCAAAGGGTATGACGTTCGGACTGAATGTGGCATTGGGTAAGTGGTTTACACCGGAGTTTGCGCTACGAGTCAGGGCACAATGGGAGAACGGACTGATTCCGAATCATGGCGTGGAGTGGTTGCCACCAGTGGATGACCCCAAACAGAATTATAAGAAAGGAGGACTGGCTGCGGTATCGCTGGATGCAATGCTGAATCTGACGAACGTTGTGGCTGGGTATGACCCAGAGAGGAAATGGCATACGACGGGGTATGTAAGAGCTGGTGTTATTACACAGTTTGTTGAGGGATCCGGCTCACCGCTGATGGGCGCGGGATTAGAAGAGACATACCGACTGGATGACCGTCTAAGCCTATTCGGGGCGCTGGGCTATCAGGTGACGACGAGTGAAGGCATAGGTGTGAGTACTACAGGTATGGAGGTTGCGGCAGGAACAAATGGCTTCTTTGATATTGACTTTGGCGTTCGCCTGGATTTAGGTTGCAATAGGTTCTATCGGACGATGGCACAAAAGGGACAGTCCCTCTGTAATTCACATGGTTACTCACAGCAGGGACAGTCCCTGGAACATAACTGGCCAAGATTTGCAGTGAATACGATTGCATCGGTCGGTGTGGCGTATATTGGTAAGACGGCGCTGAAGGCGATGGTGAAGGAAGATAGGCCTGACCATTCGGATGACAAGTCTTTCCCATCGGGACATGCCGCGATGGCTTTTGCCGCTGCGAGATCTCTGGATAAGGAGTTCTGGAGCGAGAGCATCTGGATTCCAATAGCGGGATATGCGGCGGCTACAGCAGTTGGCATAGAACGTATAGCCAGTGACCGCCATCACTGGTATGATGTGGCAGCGGGAGCGGCATTAGGCTTCGGTGCAGCGGAACTGACATGGTGGGCCAGCGAGAAGTTGTTTGGGAATGGAAGCCATGTAGCAGTGGGCGCCAGCGGGAACACCGTGGATGTAGTATATAACTTCTAATTGTGATTCTCTTTCTTCGAAGAAAAAGACAAAGAAGGTTTCTATCGAACATCCCCCGTCCCCTTGCAACCTTGAAGGGGCTCCACCTCTCCCTATGTCCCCTCTCCTCAGACGAGGGGAAAAACTCAGGTTTGCAGAACCCGCAAACCTTCGCGGGTCTTAGTATCGCGGGACGACGCGATATCTTTTTCAAGCCCTATTTTAATCAATTGCCGACGGCAATCGATTTGATGCCAAAAGGAACAAGTCAGATAGCAATAATCCCCGCCATTCGGCGGGGATTATTGCTATCTGACTTGTTCCTATACTATCAAATAAATCTATGGTATCCGGTTCAAAACTGTGCGAGTATCACACAGTTTTGAACCGGATACCATACTATGAGTTGACTGAACTCGTGAATGATCCTTTGTCCGATGATGTTGCATGCATTGATATAGAAGATGCTTCGAAAGGACGTCCTTCGGATGATCAGGTAATGATGCTGATTAAGGAAAAGACAGGTGTGACGAATAGCAGCGCTTTTCAACAATTACCTGCAGATACAAAGAAGTCGGTATTAATTGAATTGAAGGGTAGGAGAGCCTCGCTACGTCAATTAGAAAGATTGACGGGAATAGGAAAAAGTATGATTTATCGCATGGGATGAAACAGGAACCTGTCCCGGTGTTCCTTAATGCTTACGCACCCTGCATTATAGCCGCCCCTTATCAAGGGGCTCTAAAGGTATCGCGGGACGACGCGATGGCTTTTTTTGTTTTTATAGTGAAAAAATGTGAAAATATGGGGGAAAATAGCGAAATGTTAACCGTGGTTTATGGAAAATATTGTAATTTTGTAAACCAAACTTTATAAAATTACCAAGAATTTATAAATTGTAGTTTATATGAGTGTCACTAAAGAGGTCATCAAACAGTGCCTGATTAGCAAGCAGCGAGAGGTGGACGAGGCGGTGATAGTGAATCGCCCCATAGACTTTGAAGATAATGGCAACTATGTGATAGTTGGTGTGAGACATGCGGGTAAATCGTACCTGCTATATCAGCGTGTACGTCAACTGCAGGCAACAGGAAAGGGATGGGACGAGATTCTGTTTGTGGACTTTGAGGATGAGCGTCTGGCGGAATTTCAGACGGAGGACTTTGAGAGGCTGTTGGAGGCCCATCTGGAATTGTACGGCAAGAAGCCGGTGGTGTTCCTGGACGAGGTGCAGAACATTCCGCACTGGGATAAGTTTGTGCGCCGGCTGGCTGATGCTAAATATAGGGTTTATGTGACGGGGAGTAATGCGAAGATGCTGAGCAAGGAGGTGGCAACGACGCTGGGTGGACGTTTCTTTATCTATGATGCCTATCCGTATTCATTCAAGGAATATCTGGCTGCACAGCAGGTGGAACTAAAAACGCATTGGGAATATGACACTATCCAGAGAAGCGAGGTAAAGCGGCATCTGAACGAGTACTTTTATTACGGCGGCCTGCCGGAGATTCTATCGTTTAAGAATAAGCGGGCCATGCTGTCGAGCCTATATCAGAAGATTTACTTGGGTGACATCTGTGCACGAAACAACATTAAGAATGACAGGGTATTGAATATCCTGATCAAGAAGATGGCGGAGAGCGTGAGGCAGCCGTTGTCGTATAACAGGTTGAAGAACGTAATAGTGGCAACGGGCTCGCCCATCAGTGTACCTACGACGATAGACTATGTAGACAATGCTGCTGACAGTTGGCTGATACTGCCCATGGAGAATGAGGTGGGAAAGCTGACGGAAAAGGAGACGCAGAAGAAATATTACTTTATTGACAACGGACTGCTGAACCTGTTCTTGATGAATGCGGAAACGTCGCTGTTGGAGAATATGGTGGCGGTAGAACTCTGCAGACGGTATGGCAAGAATAATGTGTTTTATCTGAATGCAGAAAAGGAGATTGACTTCATCGTGCCTGACGAGAAGCTGGCTATCCAGGTGTCATATAGTATCACTGACCAGATGACCAAAGACCGGGAGATGCCGCCACTGGTGAAGTATGCCAAAGCGCACGAGGACTGGCAATGCCTGCTGATTACTTACGATGAGGAGGGCACGGAACAGGGAATTCCCGTAGTGCCTGTATGGAAGTGGATGATGGGAGGGGGGATATAGGAGGAGCCCCCTAAAACCCCAATATGTCCTTTCTTTCGGCGCGAATGAAAGAACTAAAGAAAGCATCCACCCTCACCACGCCTCTCCCTATATGGAGAGGATGCAAACAGAGAATTGCAGAAACCGTCAATTCTCTGCGGGATTTAGTATCGCGGGACGATGCGATGAGTTTTTTCTCTTTTTGTTTGGTGGTTTTGAGGATTTTGTATATCTTTACGGCGAAATAACTTATAACTTAAATGGTATGAAGAAGATTCTGTTTATTATCGGGTCGTTGAGGGCGAAGTCTTTTAATCGCCAAGTAGCTCATGTGACTAAGGAGTTGATTGGTAGGCGTGCTGAGGTGCAGGAACTGGATTACAGCGATCTGCCACTGCTGAATCAGGACATCGAGCAGCCGGAGTTGGAGGTTGTGGCGCGTATTCGCAAGGAGGTAAAGGAGGCTGATGCGCTGTGGATTTTTACGCCAGAGTATAACATGAGTTATCCCGGACATCTGAAGAACCTGTTGGACTGGATGTCAAGACCCGTGAAGTTAATGGACTACGGTACACCGACTTGTATCAATGGTAAGCGTGTGGCTATCAGTGGGGCTGGAGGTAAGGCTGCTACATCCAGCTGTCGTGCTAAGTTGACAGAGCTATTGGAGTTTATGAAGGCTGAGGTGTTGCCAGAGCAGGTGGGCATTGCGGTGCCTGCTGAGGCATGGGGCACAGATGTACTCGTGCTGACTGATGAGCAAAAGGTAGAGTTGAAGGCTTTGGCTGATAAGCTGATCGAGGGCTGAAGGCTGATGTCTGAGGGCTGATTAAAGTGGCATGAAGGACTATCCCGATAGGATGACGGCGGAGCAGGCGAGGGCGTTTGACGAGGATGTGCTGAACATCGTCAGTCAGATACCTCGTGGTCGAGTAACGACCTATGGGCTTATCGCGGTGTTGGCGGGATGGCCGAGTCATTCGCGAATGGTCGGGCGGACATTAAGGTACGCGCCACAGGCGGTGGAATTGCCTTGCCATCGGGTGGTGAATAAAGAGGGACGAACTGCTCCAGGGTGGAGTCGACAGCGGACGTTGTTAGAGGCTGAGGGTGTCGTTTTTAAAGCTAATGGACATGTGGACATGCAGAGGCACCTTTGGGAACCGGAGGTGATATAAGTCCCGCAGAAATTGCAGAAATGGCAGAAATAAAAACAAGAGTGAATAATGGCTTAAAACAAGAATGATATGAATATTGGAGACAAGGCGCCCGAGATTCTGGGCAAGGATGAGCAGGGACGGGACATCCGTCTGAGTGATTATAAGGGCAGAAAGCTGGTGCTGTACTTCTATCCGAAGGACAATACCAGCGGTTGTACGGCTGAGGCTTGCAGTTTGCGTGACCATTACGACGAACTGCAAGGCAAGGGCTATGAGGTGGTAGGCGTGAGTAAGGACTCTGCTGCCTCGCATGTGAAGTTCAAGGAGAAGCATGAGCTGCCTTTCCCGCTGATTGCTGACGTGAATCATGAACTATTAGAGGCCATGGGTGCTTGGGGCGAGAAGTCGATGTACGGCAAGAAGACCATGGGGACCATTCGTACTACTTTCGTTATCAACGAAGAAGGTATCATCGAACAGATCTTTGCTGGTAAACAGGTGAAGACAAAGGAGCATGCCGAGCAGATTTTGAAAATTGAGAATTGATGGCTACCCTTTGGCAGATCGTGGATTGGGCGGTTGTAGAGAAACGGTTCATGGTGAATGATTAAGGGTTCAATATTGATGCCGTCTTATCTAAACAAAGAAAATATTAAACGCAGTGTGGATGGGGTGGAGTACCATCCGCTCATTCCTTTTTTGCCTGAGAATGCGAAGGTGTTGTTCTTAGGCAGCTTTCCTCCGCAACGCAAGCGGTGGTGTATGGATTTCTACTATCCCAATTTCATCAACGATCACTGGCGTATTGAGGGACAGATATTCTTTGGCGATAAGAACCACTTTGTGGATGTTGAGGCTAAGCGTTTCAAGATTGATGAGATAGTGGCTTTTTGTAAAGAGAAGGGGCTTGCTTTCTTTGATACGTCCACAGCCGTTCGTCGTTTACAAGACAATGCCTCGGATAAATTCCTTGAGGTGGTAGAACCAACAGACATCCGTGCTTTATTGCAACAACTCCCTCATTGCAGGGCCATTATTACCACTGGTGAGAAGGCCACAGAGACCATTTGCGCTACACTGGGTGTCCCTATCGTTCCAAAGGTTAATACTACCGTTGAGATACCTGATTTGTTCAACCTTGATGGTGAGCAGATCTTTCTTTATCGCTTGCCATCTTCATCACGAGCCTACCCGCTATCCTTTGATAAGAAGGTGGAGGCGTACAGAAATGTATTAATAACTATAATATTTTGAAGTTTGGAAAAGTTTGAATTAATCAATAGATGAGCATCCGGTTCAGTTTCTGCTAGAAGCCACTTGCTGTGGTGGTAATATCTGTTGGAGCACTCATCCACTCCTTGCGTTCCGTCTCCGACATCTTTTCAATGGCATAGCGGAGCATGGTGCGGGGCATTTCGTGGGCGTGTTGATGAAGGAAGTCACGCAGGAGTTCCATTGAGCACCTTTTTCCCATTTCGCGAAGCATCCAGCCCACCGCTTTATGCATTAAGTCATGAGGGTGGTGCAGATGGATTTCGGCATATCGCAGACACCACGATGGGTCGCCCTGTTGTGAGGTCTTCCATGAACAGACGATGCTCATGCGCTGTTTCCACAGACAGGGACTGGCAGCGAGGTCATCTAATACCTTTATTTTATAGCCTCTGTCGCCTAGGTTGGAAGGCAATAGGAGCCAATGGCCCAGGATTTTGTGAACGGAGAGATCTAATAGGTCCCAGTTGTTGGCCTGCTCGGCATATTGCAGGTACATCTGAACGATTTCATCGCGCTTGGTGATGGCATCAGGATTGTGCTCCAGGCGTTTGGTGGCCAGCTTTTCGAATTTTGCTACGAGAATCAGGAAACCGCAGAGGCGCACTTCGTGCCAGCGGTTCATGAGAAGTGTGGGCACTTCGCTCAAGACCAAATTTTGAGCCACATTAACGACTACCTCGCGGGTTTGGGGCACTTTTAGCCCTAAGAATTCATCGCCCTCGCCATATTCACCAGGGCCTGTCTTAAAGAATCCCATGAGAATCTTTCGCTGCTTCTCGTTTTGCAGCGACTCCATGTGTGCAATAATCTCCTGAGCTGTCATGATGGTTCTTTAGTTTTATCTTGTCGGAGAAAAAGACCGGCAAGGATGGTGCCGCTGATGGAGTGCCAAGCACAACTGATGGCGCAAGGTAATACGGAGAGGGGCTGGGCTGCAAAGAACGTGCCTGCAAGGACGGTGGCGAGACCAGCGTTTTGCATACCCACCTCGATAGAAATAGTGCGCTTTTTGGCGGTATTGAAATGGGCCAAACGACCTGCGGTATATCCAAGGATATAGCCTAAGGTGTTGTGGCAGAGCACTACAGCGAAGGTCCAGAGGAAGAGCATCAAACCACGGGCCACGAGGTCGTCGTGAACGGTAGAGATGACGCCTCCCACGATGCAGGCCAGACAGGTGACGCTCAGACCGGGCATCAGCGACTGGATAGTGGGGAAACTTTTACGTTTGGAGTAGGTGTAGTTGAGGAAACAACCGATGCCCACAGGGATAATCGTGACAATAAGAATATTGAGAAACATACCGATGGCATCAATTTCGATGATTTCACCAGCTGTCAGTTGCATCAGCAGGGGTGTCATCACGGGGGCGAGCAGGGTTGAGGTGCAGGTCATGCCCACGGAGAAGGCCACATCACCGTGACAGAGATACGACATGATGTTGCTGGATACCCCACCCGGACAACAGCCTACTAATAGGATACCCAAGGCCAGGGCTGGCTCCAGCCGGAACACATGCACCAGCAGATAGGCCACACAGGGCATGATGAAAAACTGTGCACATGCACCGATGAGAATATCCAATGGGCGTTTGGCCAGGATGCGGAAATCATCGGTAGTCAGCGTCAGACCCATTGTGAGCATGATGATGCCGAGGATAACGGTCTGTGTGGTGCCTCGCACCCATACGAAGAGGTCGGGAACAAAGAATGTCAGTATGGCGATGGCCGTTACGAATAGCGAGGCGTGCTGTGCCAGCCAGCGGCTGAGAGATTGTAGATGTTGTGTCATGTTATTGTTCTATCATTTTTCATTTTTCCAATTTGACTTGCAAAGTTACGAATTTTTTTGTATCTTTGCAAGTGAAAACAAACAAATGTCAGCATGAAAGCATATCAGTATCATATTTTTGCGCCCTACAGGGTATGTCCGTTGGGGGCGCATGTGGATCACCAGCATGGATTGGTGACGGGTTTTGCTATTGACAAAGGTGTTGACCTGTGGTTTGACATCAACGATAACGGCCATGTGCATTTGGAGTCGAAAACCTTTGATGGGGTAGTGGACTTTGAAATTGATGCACCGACCCAGGTGAGGGAACGGCATTGGGGTGACTATGCCCGTGGCGCCAAGTATGCGCTCAGGAAACGTTTTGAACTCAAGCGTGGTATTACGGGCGTGCTTCAGGGCTCTCTGCCAGTTGGTGGACTTAGTTCCTCAGCTGCTGTGCTCATTGCCTATGTTATGGCGTTTGCCAAGGCGAATGATATTACGTTGCAGCCATTTGAGGTCGTTAAGATTGCCTCGGAAGCAGAACGTGAGTATATTGGGCTGAACAACGGTTTGTTAGATCAGGCTTGTATTGCCTTGGGCAAGAAGGACGGATTGCTGTTCTTGGATTGTGACAGCAACGACTGGCGTATCATCAAGCGTAACCCGGAGATGCCGGAATTTGAAATTGGCATCTTCTTCAGTGGCTTGACACGCAGTTTGGTAAACAGCGACTATAATCTCCGCGTGTACGAATGCAAGACGGCGGCATGGAACATGTTGGCGTATACTGAGCAGCCGTTGAAGACGTTTGACAAGACATTCCTGCGTGACATCCCCAAGGCTACATACGATAAGACACGCATTGCCATGCCGGCGAGATTCGCACGTCGTGCTGAACATTTCTATTCAGAATATCGTCGTGTGCGACAGGGTGTTACCGCATGGGAGACGGGTAATTTGAAATTGTTTGGAAAGCTCTCGTTTGACAGCTGTGAGAGCTCGATTCATCACTATGAGTGTGGTTCGCCTGAACTTATAGCCATCTACGAGATTATGCGTTCTCTGCCCGGTGTCTATGGTGGTCGTTTCTCAGGTGCTGGTTTTAAGGGTGCATGTATCGCATTGGTGGATTCCGCCTATAAAGCAGAGATTGAAAAGACACTGACAGAACGGTATTTGGAACAGTTCCCGGAATATGAAAAGACGTTCCAAGTGTTTTGGGTCCGTCCAGACGACGGTGCTAGATTTATTAACGAACACGGATCTAACGGATAATACGTATTGTAGTTTAATCCGTTCAATCCGAGACATCCGTGGTCAAATAGGAAAAGAAAGAATATGAAGTGTGTTGTAATAGCAGCAGGATATGCGACGAGGCTGGGGGAGTTGACGAAGAACTTTCCGAAGCCATTGTTGAAGATTGGCGAAAAGAGTATTCTCGGAAGAATGCTCGATGATATTGACCAGATACCGGAGATTGATGAGCATGTCATTATTACGAACCATAAGTTTGCGCCCATATTTGAGAAGGGGGTGAAAGATGATGGAAGATGGAGGAAGCCCATTACAATCATAGATGATGGTACGAGTACCAACGAAACACGTCTTGGGGCCGTATGCGATTTGCTGTTTGCGATGGAAAAGCTACAGATTGATGATGACATGCTTGTAGTAGCAGCGGATAACTTACTGTTCTTTAGTTTCCAGGAATTTGTGGACTTTGCCAAAGAGAAGGGAACGAGTTGCATTATGTGCCATGAACAGCCGTCGATAGAGAAACTACAGCGTACGGGTGTGGTGGAACTGGATGCAGAGATGAAGGTGCTGGGTATGGAGGAGAAACCACAGGTGCCCAAGAGCCATTGGGCTGTGCCACCATTCTATATCTATCAGAAGCAGGATCTTGACTTGGTTCGTCATTCCGTAGAGAATGGCTGTGGCAAGGATGCACCAGGCAACTTAGCGCATTATATGGTGGAACATACCACGATGCATGCCTGGCCCATGAGTGCAGGGCGATTCGACATCGGAAGCTTAGATACTTATTATGAAGCAATAGAAAAATATGGAAAGAATTGATTTAAACAACAAGACTATATTAGTGACCGGTGGTGCAGGATTCATCGGTTCAAACCTTATCAAGCGCCTTTTTGCCGACGTAAAAGGCGCCACCATCATCAATATCGATAACATGAACGACTACTACGATGTGTCGTTGAAAGAATATCGTTTGAAGGAACTGGAGACCCTCAAGCCAGAAGGTTGCAACTACACCTTCGTGAAGGGGGATATAGCTGATAAGGCATTAATAGATAAACTGTTTGCAGAATACAAGTTTGATGTGGTTGTTAATTTGGCGGCACAGGCAGGTGTTCGTTACTCCATTGAGAACCCCGATGCGTATATCATGAGTAACATGATGGGATTCTATAACATACTCGAAGCATGTCGCCACAATCCTGTAGAGCACCTTGTGTATGCATCTTCATCGAGTGTGTATGGTGGCAATAAGAAGGTGCCATTCTCAACAGACGATCGTGTGGACAATCCTGTGAGCCTGTATGCGGCTACGAAGAAGAGTAATGAACTCTTTGCCCATTGCTATTCGAAGTTATATAACATCCCGACAACAGGTCTGCGTTTCTTTACCGTATATGGTCCTGCAGGTCGCCCAGATATGGCATATTTCGGTTTTACGAACAAACTGTTGAAGGGCGAGACGATCCAGATTTTCAACTATGGCAACTGTCGTCGTGATTTTACATACGTAGATGACATTGTTGAGGGTATTGTCCGTGTGATGCAGGGCGCTCCAGAACGTAAGAATGGCGAGGATGGACTGCCTATTCCTCCATACGCTGTCTATAATATTGGTGGTGGACAGCCCGAGAATCTGTTGGACTTCGTTAATATACTACAAGAAGAATTGCTCCGTGCAGGGGTGTTGCTCGCAGACTTCGATTTCGAGGCTCATAAGAAGTTGGTACCCATGCAACCAGGCGATGTGCCTACCACGTATGCTGATGCTACAGCCCTGGAACGCGACTTCGGATTTACGCCCAAAATTACACTAAGAGAAGGACTAAGAGCTTTTGCTGAATGGTATAAGGAGTATTACGGTTAATATCGTTAAGAATAAGAATAGATTTCGCTATATCTTATTGATATCCACATAGCCGTGCATGACGGCATATATGGTAAGAGCTGATACACTTTTCATGCCCAGTTTATCCATGATGTTCTTGCGATGGGTGACAACGGTTGACAGGCCAATGTGAAGACGATCGGCTATCTCTTTGTTGATAAATCCCTGGGCTATGAGCGACATGACCTCAATCTCACGATCGGTCAGCAGCTTTTGCTTAAGGATATTGGGCATGGGGGGCAAGTTGCGCCCACCATGATGGGCATACTGCTGGAGCGTAAGTAACTGCCGAATAAGCTGCGGCTCGGGTTGGTTGATGCAGAGCGAATGGAAATCGTGAAGCTGTGAACTGTCATTGAGCGACAGAGTAAGTACAATGGTCTTACGTTGTCGTTCAAGGAAAAAGCTACGGTGGGTCAACACGATATCCATAGCCACAAAATAGTGGGCATACTGGTCTGGTTGACCTGATTCCAGTTCACTGAAACTCCCAAAGGTGTCGACTGTCATGATGGGCATCACGTTTTGCAGTATTTGTTTTAATCCTAATACTGCCAACGTGTTTGCATCAATAACAGCCACTTTGGGCCTGCCTGGCATCCCGTGCTCTGTCATCAGACTTATCGGATTTCAAACAGGTTGAAGAATCCTGTCATAATGAATACCTTGCGAATTTCGTCGTTGATGTTAGCAATGATGACCTTGCCACCCTTAGCAGCAGCTTCCTTACGGATAGTGAGGAACAAGCGCAAGCCGGAGCTACTGATGTATTCGAGGGGTGTGCAGTCAAGAATAATCTCCTTGTCAGCATTCTCTAACAATGGTGTAATCTCGTTCTGTGCCTTTACTGCAGCAGGTGTATCCAAGCGTCCGCTAACAATGGCAGTCATGCTGCCGTTTTCTTCTTTAATATCGAAAATCATAGTGTTTCTTTATTTGTTTAGTAATGAGTAATGTGTAACCGCGATTACACATTACTCATTTTATATTATATTACTTCACCAAAGCCTTGCGAGCAGCATTGATCTGGTCCTTCATCTTTGCCATCTGCTCCTTCATTTCAGCAACAGAGGTGGCATTGAGGGCATCGAGGGGAGCAATAGCCTGAGCTACGGGCTCAATGTCGGGATCGTACTGAGCCAGGCGCTTTACAGCGTCGAGAACCAACACGATACGGAAGGTCACGTTAGCTGCAGCCTCGTCGTTGAAAGCGCTGAGGAACTTGTCGGCATTCTGGTTGCATACATAGAGCTGCTCAACGAGTGCTGCAGATGCCAGCTGCCAGAAGTAGTTGATGCGACCGTTCTTCTCCATCTCGTCGTAGAGTGTCGATGTGGTCTCAAAGATGGTACCTGCGTCCTCAATAGCCTTAAACGAAGGATCGTTGATGTCGGCAGCCAACTTCGTGATGGCCTTGTCATAGTCCTCAACAGGCATCTCGTAAAGCGCAGCAATCTTCTTGTCGACGCTGAGAGCACTGAGGATACGATACTTCTCGGTGAGGGTCGTAGCCTCGTCAGCCACATTGGCAGCCAACAGATAGTCGGGCTTAACCTGCTTCTCCTGTTTGGTCAGGGTGATACCGTCCTTACCCTCGTTCAAGAAAGGCAGAGACTTCAGCTTACCCAGTTCAGAGGCGATGCTGTCCATGTGCATCTTGATGCTTGCCTCAATCTGCTGCTGTTCAAAACTCTTCACGCTGTCGGTTGCTTCCTCAGCCTGAGCACTTTTCTTTCCGCCACATGCAGCCATTGCGATGACTGCAAAAGCAATTGCTAAAAATGATAATTTCTTCATTTTGTTTTAAAATTTGAGTTATTAATAATGTTAATGATAATATTCTTTGTCAACAGGATGACCATGACGATACACATGAGCAACATGACGCCCATATTGAACCATAGTGTCTTGATATGCCATGACCCCAAGATCTTTTCGCTGCTATAGAAGGGCGCACGTCCTATCTTGCTTTGCGGTGTCAGGTAGATGATACCTGTACGCGGTACGACATAATTGTCAATCACGTCAAGCATGCGTTGCTGATCGGCACCGATGACACAGTCTTCCAACTTGATATTGTAGTTGTCGCGCTTTAGCTGCAAAAGGGCTTCCTTGCCATTTTTACGGATATAGTTGGACGCTAAGGCATCGGCTTTCAGCGTAAGTTGATTGCCACGCTTCGACAATATGGTCTCGGCCTCCTTCATATAGTCATTGAGCGACTGGTAGGACTCGTCGCCCTGATAGGGCTTCATGCCACAGAACGCTGTCAGCTGGGGCAGATTGGTACGGATGACTTGCAGGTGGTCGACCTTCGCCTGCTTGCCACGTTCCTGTTCGTCCTTCATGGTTTCCAGTTGTGACTGCAGTTCGTAGAGCAGGCCCATGTTATAAAACTGTGTCTCGTACTTGTCTTTATCGACCTCAAAGAACTGACGTTCGTACTCATTGTCAGTAAACGAGGTGACAGCCAGTGCTTCGTATGACCAGCGAGACGGTATCAAGTCACCAATCAGTGGCACGTTGCCCGTGGTGCTCTTAGGTGTCAGGTCTGAGAAGCTGACAACCAGTCCGCAGAGTAGAATCTGAGGAATGAGCAACATGGGAATACTGATATAGATGGCCACGACAGAGTTCAGACATTGGGATAGCAGCAAACCCGTGAGATTGGCCAAAAAGGCTGTGACAAACAGGATGAGCCACCAGGTCAGGAACAGTCCATGGAGTCCCATAATGGTGTTGCCAATCACAATGAATAGCAGGGTCTGGATTAGTGAGACGCCAGCCATATAGACAATCTTCGACCAAATATAGCTGCTATAGGACAGATGGAGGAAACTCTCACGTTTCAGCAAGGCGCGGTCCTTGATAATCTCCTCGGCACTACCGCTCATACCTGTAAACGTCGCTACGATGACTGCCATAAAGAAGTAGCTTACTAGGTTCTTGTTGTCCATGACCGAATAACCTTCGGGTGGAGCATAGCGGGTAAGCATGGCACAGACCACAGCCAGTACAGGTGCCTGCAAGAGGGTAATCAGGAGATATTGTACGTTGGTAATCTTCGTCCTGATGTTACGATGCAGGAAGATGGCAAACTGTTTCAGCACGCCAGGCTTCTTCTGGTCGGACGGCGGGACCTCACTGACGGACGGCATCGGCAGTTCCGGACAGTTCTTCAGATAGAGCTCGTGCCAGTCTTGCGGTGTCATTTTACGCTCGTCAGACAACTCACCATTGTTGTTGAGTGCCTTCTCGTCGATGATGTTCAATACGATTTCAGGATTCACATTGCCACACATGGGGCAGGCACTGGTTTCAGCATCTGCATAGTTGGCAGCTTCCTTGAAATAAGTGATGGCATCTATGGGATTACCGTCGAAAACGGGGTAACCACCCTTGTCGAGCAACCACAGACGGTCGAACAGCTTATAGACATCGCTGGATGGCTGGTGGATGTTGACAATAATGAGCTTGCCCTTCAAGGTCTGTTCCTTCAGCAGATTGATAACCTTCTCGGTATCGGCAGAGGACAGGCCTGAAGTAGGCTCGTCAAGGAAGAGTACGGCAGGTTCGCGAATCAGTTCCAAGGCGATATTCAGGCGTTTGCGCTGACCGCCAGATATGAATTTGTTGATGGCAGAACCAACCTTCAAGTCCTTGGCAGCATCCAAGCCTAAATCCTTCAGCGTCTTCATGACACGACGGTCGATGGCCTCGTCGGGCATGCCTTCGAAGCACAACTTGGCTGTAAACCACAGGTTCTGATAGACGGTCAGTTCCTCAATCAGCAGGTCGTCCTGTGGCACGAAACCGATGAGGTCTTTCGCCTTCGGTTCACTGATGTCGTGACCATTGATGGTGATGCTGCCTTCCTGAGGTTTCAGACTGCCGTTAAGCAGTGAGAGCAGGGTCGTCTTGCCTGTGCCTGAGCCACCCATGATAGCCAACAGTTCGCCATTACGGAGCGTGAAGCTTAGGTCGTGCATGCCATTGTCGCTGTTGGGGAAGCGGAAATTGATATTGCGTCCGCAGAACTCGACGGCCTGCACTTCGCTATCAGTATTCTCGTAGCAACTGATGATAGACGAATAATAGACGGGCTTACCGCTTTTGCTTTTCAATACGCTGCTCTGAATCCATACCTGATAGGCACCAGACAATACGGGAACATCGTTGAGCAGGACGGTGTCGTTGCCTATGTAGGTAAACAGCAACAGTCCTGAGATGGGGTCAAGCAATGTCTTCAGCGTGCCGTCGAAACCTTCTAACTGATGCAGCATGACATGTTCAGTAGCTTTGTTGTTGACAAAGTCCATGAAGTCGTTATACTGCTCGTCAGGAATGTTGAACTGCTCGGCCATGGTCCGGAACATGATATCCGTAAATCCGTCATCGTCTGTGCAGAACTCCAGAAGACGCAGCAATAGGAGAGCTCTCTCCGTGTGACTGATGTCTGTCTGAAGATTGGAACAGATGGCAGTGACGGTATCAATGGTGTCCAGGTCGTCTGTCATCTCGTAGGCCATACGCATATCGCTGTAAAGGTCTACGTAGAGGTCTGTATTGCGGATGCCGAAATGATGACGCAAGTAATTAACGAGCATTTTCTTTGCCCGCTCCTCGTCTACCTGCTCTACCTTGCCGAATAGGGCAAACAGACTGATAAAACTTGATAATATGACGTCAGTCATTTCCTTTTAGACTTGCAAATTTATTAAAAAACTCAGACTATGGTCTTATAGAGGCTGTTAAAAATGTTTAAAACACATCAAACAAGCTTCTTGCGGAGCGTTAAAACGTTCATTCCGTCGATTCGCTCGTAGTTAATGCTGTCCATAATTTGCCTAACCAGATGGATGCCCAGTCCACCGATAGGCCTTTCTTCTGCCGATAGAGTTGTGTCAACTTCTTTCTCGGCAGTTGGATCGAATGGGGTGCCCCAGTCGCAAATAATGAACTTCAGTCGTTTATCGTTGGCCATCGCCTCTATGTTGACATTACCCGTCGTTCCCGATGGGTATGCATAGCTCATTACGTTGACCACGGCCTCTTCCAAAGCCAGATTGAGACTCATGGCCGTACTCATGTCGAAGCCAACAATTTCGCATACTTCATCGACAAATGTTGCCAGTTTGGGCACTTCGTCAATGTCATTAGGGAGGGTGATGCTGCGCTGCAGCTTCACATCTTTCTCCTGTGGTTTAGTATATTGGATAGCTAACATAGTCAAATCATCACTTTGTTCTGCATCACCGACAAATTCGTGTACCGCATTGATCATTTGTTCAATCAGCTGCTGAGGCTGGTGTGTCGATGCCTTAGCCACATCAATCATGCGTTCTTCCAGGAATTGGTCATGTTCCATGTTTTCAGCCTCTGTCAGTCCGTCAGTATATAGGAATATACAGGTGTTGATGTCAATTGTCGTCTCTTGCTGGTTGAATTTCCAGTCAGGCATGACACCCAATGGCACATTGGCTGCGCAAGGCAGCAAGCCAATGGTCTGACCAATCAGCAGGGGAGCGTTGTGGCCACCGTTGCTATAGCGCAAACGGCCTGTAGGCAAGTCGAGTACACCAATAAACAAGGTGACAAACATATTCGACTCGTTATTGTCGGCCATTGCATTGTTGATGCCATACATGATACGTTCCGGTTGTGCCTCCTTGAAGCTGATGGTTCGGAACAGGGTGCGTGTAACAGCCATCACCAGTGAGGCCGGTACGCCTTTGCCACTGACGTCACCAATACAGAAGAACAGCTTCTCGTCGCGGATGTAGAAGTCGTAAAGGTCACCACCCACTTCCTTGGCAGGATTCTGCTGTCCGTAGATTTCAACGTCGTTACGATCGGGGAATGGCGGGAAGGTCTTGGGCAACATAGACATCTGGATGCCACGTGCAATATTCAGTTCGCTTTCAATTCGTCCTTTCTCTTCGTTGGCCGACTTCGTTTCTTCAATTTGCCGTATCAGCGACTTCTGCATGGTCTTGAACGAGTTATGCAGACGCAGCATCTCGTCCTTGGTCTTGATGGTTGGGAGCTCTGCAGCGAAATTGCCTGATGCTATCTCGTCGGCAGAGTCCGCAAACTTACGTATTGGCTTGGTAACGCGACGGATGGCAGAGCGGCATATCAGGGCTACGATAATCAGTCCGATAATCATCAGGATGAATAAAAACCCGATTATCACTGTAATTGGAGAAAAAGTGGCTTTCAAAGGAAAAATAGTAATCATTGTCCATCCTGTATGTTCAATGGATGAATGAAATAATATTTGCCTTTGTCCCAAACTGTCTCTAAATCCTGTGTAACCATTGTCAGAAGTCAGTATTTTCTGTGCAATTATATCTATGTCATCTCTGTTAGTCGTCTTTAGCAAATCGTAAAGGGTTTTGTTGAGTAGCATTTTGGGGTCAGGATGAGCCACAAAAGTGCCTTTGCGTGTCACGATAAAACTGTTGTCTAACTGTATGTCTTCATCCTCAATAAAATAAAGATTACTAAAGGTCGTACTGTCCAATTCATGCATGAGATCATTCAACCAGTTCAGTGCAATATCGGCAGTCTGGATAGCATAAATCTCTCCATTGTTATTGATGATGGGTTGCGAGTAGGTAATCATAGCTACTTCACCTCCACCTTCATCTATATAAGGCTCTGACCAAGTGCCTTTTCCTTGTTCAATAGGTTTTGTGTACCACTCCTGGTGCAGATAGTCGTATTCTGGCGTATTCAACTGCTTGGTATGTATTCCCATACTGTCACGATAGGCATAGGGGGAAAGGGCTTCTCCCTTGTGTGGCGGGCATTCGGGATTGTAGGCTACAGCAGCACCCATAATATTGGGATTCAGTTTCAGCAGGTGCTCTACAGCAAAATACTGGCGCTGGTCGTTGTCGATGTTTTCCTCCACTTCTGGTGTGTTGTTGGAAACGGCCACCTCGACAGTTGAGAAAACATTATTGATTTTCTCATTAGAAACTCTCATGGAAGACTTGATATATGTCGCAAAGAGGACGGCTCCAAGAAGCCAAAGAAAAGTGAAAATCAGAACCAAGATTAGCGTCATGACAGCAGTCATGGTTCCTACTACACGCCATGTCAGCCTGCCGGCTATGGTATGCTTGCGGTGGAATATCTTGGACAGTTTCATGAGTTCTTAGTACAAATATCCGTGCAAAGATACGAAAAAAAGTGAAAAGTGAAAAGTTAAATGTGAAAAATTTGCTGTTTTACTCGTTTATTCGTACCTTTGTAGGGATAATTACAAGCAAAGAACAAAGAATGATAAAGAAATATATAAAGATGGTGTGCCTTTTAGGTATGCTGTGTTTACCCGTAAAGGCTGACGATCATACAGAATTCCTGGGGCTTCCCCTCTCGTTGTCTCCTGCTGAGATGATAGATGAGCTGAGCAATAAGGGCATGCAACAAGAGGATAGCTTTAGCCTGTCTGGACGTATCTCCGGGCTGAATGTCTGGCTGAATCTGAACAGCAATCGCGATACTTCGGCTCTCAATTCGATATTGTTGTCAACGAAATACCAGCAAGGTCGGACGCCGCGTGATGACTATAAGAAGATGATGAAATGGATGCGTCATCACTATGGTGCGCCTACCTGGGAGGCGACGGTGCGAGGTCATGCCTTTGCCCGTTGGTTCTTGGATTTTGACCGCGATATCGTGATGATTGCTACTGCCAAGTCTTCTGTGGACATCTGGTTCTATGATAACCATGCGAAGCGAAACGTTGACTACTACAGCATTTTGAAGTATTGCGAACGCAATCCTTCTGACGAAGTACCTTATTATACGGCGCGTGAATGTGTCACATGGCGCAGCACGAGTGTGCCCGTAGTCAGGAAACCTGCTGTAGTAAAGGGTAAGACGAAAAGAAAGGGCAGGGTAGTCAAGGCTTCTAAAAGCCGCCAGCGTTCTAAGGCCAAAGCCCGTAAGCGTCGCCGTTAACCTCTCTCACCTCTTACTTCTCCATCGGGAACAATCCGTAGAGTTTGGCATCAATCATGTCCGTTACCTGTTTCAGGTGTTCAGGATTGTCCCCAAACTTGCACGTGTCACCTTCTACAATGATGAGGTTCCCTTTGTAGGAGGCAATCCAGTCTTCATAGCGTTTCTCCAGTCCTTGCAGGTAGTCAAGTCGCATGGTCTGTTCATATTCACGACCACGTTTCTGAATTTGTGCTACGAGGGTAGGGATGCTGGCGCGGATGTATATCATGAGGTCGGGTAGCTTGACCAGCGACATCATGAGGTCGAACAAGTCGCGGTAGTTGTTGAAGTCGCGATCCGACATCATACCTTGTCCATGCAGGTTGGGCGCAAAGATGCAGGCATCCTCAAAGATGGTACGGTCTTGGATAATGGTCTCCTCTGACTTGGAAATCTCAACCACCTCCTTGAAACGCTTGTTCAGGAAGTATATCTGCAGATTAAACGACCAACGGGGCATGTCGGCATAGAAGTCTGCCAGATAGGGATTGTTATCTACGGGTTCGAACCTGGGCGTCCAGCCATAACGATGGGCTAAGAGCTTGGTGAGTGTGGTCTTGCCACTACCGATGTTTCCAGCTATTGCGATGTGCATATTAGTTTAGAGTTTAGAGATTAGCGTTTAGAGGTTAGAGAAGAGGCCGAAGAGTTCACTGTCAATGCGGTCGATGATCTTGGCCAGGTCTTTGGGCTCGTGGAGAAAGTCGAGCTCATCCTTTTGGATAGTCATGACTCGTCCCTTATACCTATTATATATAAAGTCGTCGTAGCGCTGATTCAGGTTTTCAAGATATTCTAACTTGATGGACTGTTCATATTCGCGTCCTCGTTTTTGGATATTACCTACCAAGTGAGGTACGGAGGCTTTCAGGTAAATCATCAGGTCCGGTTGACGTACCACCGTCATCATCTGTTCGAACAGTTCCATATAGGTTTCGAAGTCGCGTTCTGTGAGATGGCCCATAGCCCTGTTGTTCTGCATGAACACATACACCCCCTCGTAGATGGTACGGTCCTGGATGATGGTCTTCTCCGACTTCGAGATGTCGATCAGGTCGCGGAAACGCTCTTTCAGGAAATACACTTCCAGATTGAACGACCATCGGTGGATGTCGCGATAGTAGTCCTCCAGATACGGGTTGTGCTCCACCGCCTCAAAGCGTGCCTCCCAGCCATAGTGCTTGGCCAGTAGTTGTGTCAGCGTTGATTTCCCGCTTCCGATATTTCCTGCAACGGCTATGTACATTGTCTTTAGATTTTTCAGACGACAAAGTTACAAAGAAAAATCGACAATCAAGAAAGATTGCCGATTTTTTTTATGCGTTATTCTTAGATTTTTTTATGAGAGGAAGCCCAGCAGGGCACCTGCAGCCACAGCCGAACCAATGACACCGGCCACGTTGGGTCCCATGGCATGCATCAGCAGGAAGTTGTGGCGGTCGTACTCCAGACCGAGGTTGTTAGAGATGCGGGCGGCCATTGGTACGGCACTTACACCAGCATTACCAATCAACGGATTCAGCTTCTTGTCCTTTGGCAGGAACACATTCATCAGTTTGACGAAGCAGACACCACTCATGGTGGCAATGATGAAGGCGCCAGCGCCAATGGCGAAGATATAGATGGTATTCATGGTCAGGAACTCAGAAGCCTGTGTCGAACAGCCTACCGTCAGACCTAACAGCATGACCACAATATCGTTGAGGGCTGCACCAGCCGTCTTGGCCAGACGAGTGGTCTTACCACTCTCCTTCAACAGGTTACCGAAAAACAGCATACCTAACAGAGGCAGACCGGACGGTACGATGAAGGTCGTCAGCAATAGTCCCACGATGGGGAACAGGATACGTTCTGTCTGAGACACCTCACGGGCAGGCTTCATCTTGATGAGACGCTCCTTTTTGGTGGTGAGCAGGCGCATCAATGGGGGCTGAATCAGGGGTACCAGTGCCATATAGGAATAGGCACATACTG
>Ga0265298_10001013_pt1 | contig 41670 bp, 62 predicted proteins | sample AusTroGonzalo_MG_3_FD_193486 | JGI IMG/M metagenome (GOLD analysis project Ga0265298, IMG submission 193486) | Bovine rumen microbial communities from tropical cattle in Woodstock, Queensland, Australia - Gonzalo_01 | ecosystem: Host-associated > Mammals > Digestive system > Stomach > Rumen ... | reverse complement strand
ACCCGCACAGAATGCCCCTATAACATTGAAAATGATTACGGATATGTTACGCGATTGTTTCCGGTGTTATTGGTTTATTGATTCATCTAATCGTTTTCGTATCGAACATATCGAATATTTCCGCAATGGTGGTTCATATTCCGGTACGCCGGTCGTGGGGATAGATTTGACCGTACAAAAAGTTTCCCGGAATGGATTGCCGTGGGCCTACGCCCGGAACAAATATCAGTTTGACAAGCCCGATATGGCGGCACGTTATCAATTCGGATGGATGGATGATGTCACAGAACTATTCAATGGATTCCCCATTGACATTATTTCCAAGTATGTGAATCCCGATAATATCGAAGAAATAAGTGTATCGCATTTTACATCGGACATTGATTATATTTTGTTGAATCCATCTGCCATTTCTCCGGACGGGTTCGTGTTGCTTGCGGCCGTGTTAGATGAAAACGATGAATACCGTTTGCCATATGAAACATTTACCGTAGATGGCGCAGAACAGGAGTTACAAAATGCATATGCGGCATTTATTTATTTGCAAGAATATTATGGATATGATATGCCCGCGCCGGAATATCAGATACACGGGGAAGATTATACCGCCGCGGGAGTTAAGAAATTGAAGAAACAGACTATCAATTTCCCTGTTTTGACTGACCCGGATATGAACAAATTAATTAAAACAGAACTTGGTAACGGGACAATTGAAAAAATGTCTGTAAATTTGTCATCAAGAAACGCCGATACAACATTAAGTTATGAACCCGAATAACAATTTAAGCATATTGCCGTGGTACACGTCCATTGACCAACAGAACGCCCGCCGTTGGTGGATATATGGCCGTGTTTATCCATTGTTTACACCGGCAATGTTTATGTTGCCGTTTCAAATCATTCGGCCCCATTCTGCAACCGTGACATTTTCGTATTTCCGTATTTACACGAAAGATGGCGATTTGGTCGGGGATTTTACGCAGGAAATAACCGATGCGGGATTAACTGTTAAGGACTTTTCAACGTTCGGGTATGATGTTATCGTATTTCCGGGCGCATTGCCGGTATTCACATCCTTTGATAATGGCCAATATTATGCGGTCCTGTCCGATGGTACAAACGTATGGTATTCTGAAATATTTACGGTAGTAAATGACATCGCGCCATATCTGAAAATCGAATGGTATGATACCGAAGATTTTACAATGCAGGCCGGCACGATTGTCTATAAAAATCCGACATTCAAGAATGTATTATATTTGGATGCCACGATTGCGAAACCGGAATATCCGTTCGAAGAAGAGGGCGAAAACCGGGATGGTTTTTTCTTCCCTACGAAACAGATTTCCGAAAAGCATTACCGATTCAAATTCTTCGCGTCTGAATACCTATTGGATGTTATGCGGTTTATCCGGATGGCGGATTTCGCCACGATTCAATCGAATGGCCAAACATACAATCTTGATACTTTTCTGATTACCCCGGAATGGGAAGATAACGGCGATGTCGCAAGTGTGGAAGCCGAATTCGATACCGCAACCGTAGCGAAGAAAATCGGAAAGGGCTACATTATGGGCAAAGATTTCAACAACGATTTCAACATTGATTTTTATTAACAGATTGAATTATGAATTATGCAACCTTAAAAGCCGCGATTGAAGCGGTCATCCGGACAAACGGAAACGAAGAAATAACCGGTGCAATCTTGCAGGAAAGTTTGATTGCAATGATAAATGCATTGGGTCTTGGCTATCAGTATATGGGCGTGGCCACGTCTGCCACCAATCCCGGAACGCCGGACCAAAAAGTTTTCTATATCGCATTACAGGCGGGGACATATACAAACTTTGGCGGCGCGGTTGTAAAGGACGGTATAACCATCTTGAAATGGGATAGTTCGTGGACCGCATCGGAATTGTTTGCATTTTCCGAAATTTTTGCGGGCAACCATACATATAGTGGAAACAATACGTTTAATGGTAATAACACGTTTAATGGTCGCACATATTTTCTTCAAAATATGGTTATATCATCTTTTGAAGAATTTTACGACCAACTTAATGAATCGACATTGCGTGGTGAATTAGATTCATTGATTCCACGGGTAGAACCGGCTACGGATGGAAATATCCCCACATTGGATGAATATGGCCGACTGCAAGATAGTGGTACATCATTAGATGACATCTTTGATGAAATCAATAAATCCGCAAAGCCCAATGGAGTGTACGACCAACTTGTCGCGGGTAGTTCGCGTGGGGTGCTTTCCGCCAATGCGATTGAACAACTATTCTTATTTCAGCGCACGGCGGCAGGTGCAGGCGGCACGGGTGCGGCTATTATGCAGGCAATCAAGGGCGTGTCCGTGGTGTGGAATCAGATAGTTAGGAATAGCAACTTTGCTGACGGAACAACGAATTGGTTTGCAAGCGCAAACGCAAGCATATCAGTCGCAAGCGGAGAGTGTACGATTACATCCACAGGAACACTGACAGGCGCAAGGCAGAATCTGACCACCGCAGTGGTGGCAGGTCACAAGTACATCATCCGCGCATCCATCAAGGGGGCGAGTGGTGGCGAGGCAGTCCGTGTGGGCGTGCAATCTACGGGTATTGCGGTATCCGGGACTGCTACCACATCCTACGCAGAGTATAGCGGAGTGTTTACGGCAACCGGGGCCGGAACTGTGTTGGAAATAAGCACCACAAGCGGGAGCATCGTAGCAAAGGATATATATCTTATTGACCTCACTGCGGGCAATATGGCGGATTGGACAGCCGACCAATTCAAGGCGTTTTTCCCTCTCCTATCCTACGCCCCGAACACCGGCGTCATCAAGAACAACTGCGCGACGGCTTTGGAGACAACCGGGCTGAATCAGTGGGATGAGGAGTGGGAGGTTGGCACATACGGCAAACTTGACGGCGCAAAGGTGGATGCAGCGGACAGGATTAGGAGTGTAAATGCGATAAGAGTAACCCCGGGCACCACCTACTACGCCAATATCAGCAACTCCACCTACGCCGATATGCTTTTCTACGATGCTGCCGGCGGTTACATATCTTATACTTCGCTGACAGGTTCGGGAATCTTCAACACCCCGGCAAATTGTTGCTACCTGCGTTTCAACCTGTATTCAAACTACGGCACCACCTACAAGCACGACATCTGCATCAACATCTCCGGTCCTCGCAACGGACAATATGAGCCGTACCGCAAGGTTGTCACGCCTTTGGGCATAACCACAATGACAGGCAAATTGAACGGAGAGGGCGAGAGTGTTGTCATCACCCCGGATGGTATGGCAGGGGTTGGCTCCGTCTTCGACAGGGGGATAGTGGAACAGGGCTTGTGGAAAGCCACGGAGAAGAACTTGGTAAAAGTTTCGATAAAGGCGGATGACGACCTGTCAAAATTCATCACAACGCAATCGGTGTATAATGTGGTGTACTATTCTACCGGGTTAGGCAATGCGGTCAAAGTTCAAGGCAATGCGTTAACGGTAGGATATGGCACGGACACCACGCACATCTACGCCAACCAACAGGACGATATGACGGTGCGTCTTACGGCGGATGGCGGTATATCCATAAAGAACTCCGCACAAATCAATAGTTCTACCACCGCCGAGCAAGCCCGGACACTATTTGCGGGTATGGAGATTTGGGTTGAACTCGCCACCCCGCAGACCTACGTCCTCGACAACCCTGTGCCGGTGGTCTCCCCCGTGGATGAGCAGGGCACGCAGACCATCCAGCCGCAGGGCGTGGACCTGTCCGGCGTGCCGCAGACTGCACCATTCAAGGCGGACATCCAATACCCGGTCAAGGCGGGACTTGCACCAATCGGTCAACAATCATTGGTCAATTTGCTTGAAACAATGAAAACCGCCGGAAAGATTGCATCCTACACTATGGTTTGGAATGCCACCACGGGTGTATATGATTTCACAATATCATAATACAAGTAATCAATGGAAACATCAATATGGCCCGATATAATCAAGGTCGCCGGCGGCGTATTGGCCGGCGGCGGCCTTTGGGCCGTAATCAAATCGTGGGTTGACAAGAAAAAGACCCCATATGATATGTTCCGGGATTTGTTGGCGGAACAAAAAAAGTTTTACGAAGAACGGAATGCCGATTATGAACGCGAAAAGTTGGATTCGGCGGAAAAATCATCGGTCATTATGCAGTCCCATTTTTGCAAACACAAATTCAAGGACCCGAACATTGTTTGTCCTGTGGACGTGGCGAACGATGAACGATTGAAAAAACGTTGCGAAAGGGTTGGATATGGATGCCCATTGGACCAAAAGGAAGATGAACAATGATAACGGCCAAGTATTTCAAGGAATCCGAATTCAAGGCGTGTAACCCACGTTGTTCCCTGCAAGATATGAAACAGGGAACAATGGACCGTTTGGATGCGGCCCGGGAGTTAGCCGGTATTCCTTTTGTGTTGAATTCGGCGTATCGGTCATCTGAATATGACAAAGAGAAAGGACGTACCGGTAACGGCGCACATACGAAAGGTTATGCCGTGGATATTCGATGCAACACCAACGAAAACCGGATGCGCATTGTCCGGGCCTTATTGGATGCCGGCTTTACCCGCATTGGGATTGGAAAAACTTATATACACGCAGATGATGACCCCACATTGACACAAAATGTTATGTGGCACTATTATTAACCATAAATTCATAACGTTATGACACAAACACAACTCCAAGCATTGATTGATGCTAAAATCGCCGGCCAAGGCAATCAGATTGACATTGGTGGCGCATTGGCCGAAATCCTTTCCGAACTTGCAGGCGCATCTGTCCCCATTGAGGTTACAGACATAACCGCATTGACGGCCGCACAACTTGACGCATTGAACGTCGGGGATAAGGTCGTGAAAGTGACCGGGACCGAAAAACACTTGTATTTGGTCACTTACAAAGCAACAGAGGGCGGCGGCATCTGCCTTTCCTACAATGCCGCCGGATACGGCGAAACCGTGTCGTATGACCGCACGGAAAGCGGTTGGGCCTACAATTCGACTGATGTAAAGACATACGGCGAATAATGGGCATTCGTACTAAAATCGAATTGGGGGTTGCGGTCATATTGGCCGCAATCCTTTTCATATGCGTCGCGCAACACGCACGAATCAAGCGATTGGCGGCGGAACGGGACAGATACCGGGACAATACCGAATCGTTATTTACGGACGTTGAACATTACCGGGTCCGGGATTCGTTGAATGCGGCCCGCGTATTATCGTTGGAATTATCTGTAAAGGAATATGAACGATTCCGGGCCAATGATGCCGCATTGATTCGGGAATTAAAAGCAAAGAACAGGGATTTATCCGCAGTCAATACGGCGCAATCGGAAACCATCATTGATTTATTGGCCATACCCCGGGACACAATGATTATCCGGGACACGATACCCATTGCGGCCGTGGCCGTTCATTGCGGGGATGAATGGTACGACTTTGACGGACTATTGACCGCAGATGAATTTACCGGGACATTGCAAAACAGGGATGCATTGGTATTGGCTGAATCAGTAAGATATAAACGATTCTTGGGGTTCCTGTGGAAAACCAAACGAGTAAAGGACCGGCAATTGGATTGCGTATCAAAGAACCCCCACACACAAATTACAGGAATAGAACATATCATAATAGAGAAATAACTATCTTTGTCACGCAAGGTTAAAAGAGGAAAAGCAAGTTTTTCATATCTATCTGCCCGGGTCCCGTTGTGAAATGTGACCCGGTTTTGTTATCTTTGCACCGACTTAAACAATTCATATCGCGTATAGTTATAGTTCTGATGGGTCCCGTTGTGAAACGTGGCCCATTTTGCGTATATTTGCACCGTAGGTAGTACACTTCATAGGTATTAGTGCTTCCGGCCCCCGTTGTGAAACGCAGGCCGGATTTTCGCATCAAAAACCCGATTTCGCATTTTAAGGCCGATTTTAGGGCCTTATAGCCATCGAAAGGTACGATGTATCATCTTTGGTCTATAAGTGCTTTAAACGCGACTTTCAAGAAAATTAACTTTTTTCGTGAAAATTTATTGCAAAAGTTTTGGAAATTAAAAAATAATGCTTACCTTTGCCTGTGGATTCGAAAATGAATCCAACGGACGGGGCCGGTTCCCCCGATAAAAAACAAAAGTTATGGCAACATTAAATTACACGACCCGCGAAATCAACCGCAACTACAAGATTAAGGTTTCCGGAATGTATGATGGACAGAAAATCAACACACTTGTCGGTGTGTCCGGGCTTCTCAAAATGGTTGATGACATTGATTTGGTCAACCGTCTTTTGGACAGGGCATTTGCAACGATGGATGATGTGTGCGTTTGCAAACTCCGCCGTGGTATTCGTATTTCTTTCTATGTTGCTTAAATCCTATTTCATTATGAAAACAAAAGTTTATCGTGTTGTGGCCATTATCGGCCGGAAAAGGAATGTTATTTATGAAACGGCCCCATTTGCTGAAACAGATGGAACCGCCGATTGGAATGCGTGGAAAGATGCCGAACGCGCAAAAGAAAAACATTGTATGGGCCTTTGGCGCGATGGGTATTCGGTAACAACTGATGGCCATTATCATCATATCGGCAAAAACATTGACGCGGGCCACATTGATATTTTCCGTTATTCAAAGTAAAACCCGGGCCGGGGGTTCCCGGCCCACAAAACAACCTGTTATGAAAGCAACAATCAAACAATTAGAATACATTACCCGATTGATGGGTAATACCTATTCAGCCGAATATGATAAATTGACGGTAAGAACTGCAAGTAATCTGATTTCGGCAATTAAAACATACAAAAATCCCATCTTTTTCGGCAACCGTGCTGATGATTCCGCATTGGCCTTTGCTTATGAAAATTTATGCGTGGCGGAAACGCGGGCGTTTGGCCACATCTTTGCGACACGATAAGTTATACACGGGGCCGGGTTAAATCCGGTCCCAAAATCATATAAGATGGCAAAGAAAGAGAAAACCACCCGGATGGACCAATACCGGCAAGCATTGGCCGAATATGGCAAAGCCATTGAGGATTGCAAAATATTGGCCTTTGCATTCGAATCTGAATACCAATGCGACATATTCCATTATGAACTGATGTATCCATTACGGCCCGTTTATCATCTATTCGACGCAATGGGCAAGAAAGCCATCGTTATTTGCCCAAAAGATGCGGAGAATGAACGGTTATTGGTATCATTAGCCGAATCGTGCGGCGGCGAAAGGACGATACCCAATTTAAGATAAGTAAAACCGCACCCGGAACTCCGGGCGCGGCGGTCAAATACCATTGTTGGGCGATACGATGGAAAAAGACACCACAAAGATAGGGATTTTTGGCCATTTGGCGCAAATCCCTATTTCTTTTTCGGTTGTGGGGCTTTCTCCCGGTATCCGGATGCATAAATGGCGCGGCCTTGGGCTTCCGCTTGTGCTTTTGTGGGGTAAACTTTGCCGGATTGGCCCCATTGGTAGCCGCCCGGAACTTTTCTAACAGGCATAACGAAAAAATTTTGATGGTTAACACCACAAATATACGGCGTTCTATGGCCGATTTTGGGGTCAAACCAAAAAAAATCACGAAAAAAGTGAAAGATTTATGCGAAAAGTTTTGGTAATTAAAAAATAAGTTGTACCTTTGCCTGTGGATTCGGGAATGAATCCAACGGCCCGGGCCGGTTCCCGGTAAAGATAAAGACAATGAAAAAGACATTATCAAATTCTGAATTTGCACAAATGATTGCCGCACGTTTCCCGGCCCTTGACCTTTACGACCGCGACATTATGGTTTTCGATGAAACCGGTAATTGCGCCATTTATGCAAAGGAATCCAAAAAGGGTTATTCTTCCGTCCGTCTTTCCGTATTTAACAAATCTTATTCCCAAATGAATGCCGCCGAAAAGACCGCCGCCGTAGAATGGGTTTTGAATCTTCCGGTTGAAATAGTCACAATATCCAATAATATGTGGAAAGAATACCGGACATATTGGGTTGAGGGCGCAAAGATGAAAAGAGTTGAACGCGACCGTGGCCAACATTGGTACGAAAAGGCCAAAGCCGAAATTATTAAAATTGAAAAAATATACTAATTACCCCGGCCCGGGGCAACCCGGGCCACAAATAACAATCATTATGGGAAAGCAAATCAAATTGAACGTGAAAGGATGGGCCGAACAATGCGGTTATTCTGTTGAGGTTGACCGGCACGGAGTATATACTAATTATAACCTACGCAACACAAACGGCCTTATGCGCATCGAAAGGGATACAGTTAAAGGACATACGCCGTGGATAGTTTGTGCCAATTATAAACTGTGGATTCCGGAAAGGTTCGGATATTATTTTTCATCTTATACCAAGGATTTTACGGTGGTCCTTAAAGACCGAGTGGAATATGCGGATTTGACAGAATATGATATTATGCAAATAATCTCTAACAATAAGTAATTAACCGGGACCGGGATTAGCCCGGCCCCATATATATAAAAGTTATGATTTACAATATTCATATTTTCGATTTGCCCGTGGGATGGATTAAGAAAGAAAGAACAAATGATTATTCCCGATTAATTGATTTGAGAAAACAGGCATTGGAAAAGGCCGTTGAATGTATGCGCGAGATGGAACGCGATTTTATGAAAGGGCATCATTTTGTATATTATTTTGAATTGCCCGAAAATCGTTTTGGCGAAACAGATGTTTATGTGTATATGCATCCCTATATGTGTGATGATGATACATTCCAATCATTTATTGATGATTCAAAGCCCATATATTGCGGTGCATTCCACAAGTAAAAGCCCGGGGCCGTTGTAACCTTAATCCATAAACACATCGGCGAAGCATACAAATAGATAATCCCGGATTTGGTCAAATAAAGGCCATTTCCGGGCCTTATAGAGAAAAACGGTATAATGTATCATCTTTGGGCTATAAGGCCGCAAAATCGAAGAAATCGAAAAATTAACCTTGGTAGATAAAAAATTATTGCATTTCATTTGGTAATTAAAAATAAATACCTATCTTTGCACCCGGAACGATAAATGTTCCGACCGACCCGGCGGGTTCCGGGAAAAGGAAAAGAGTTATGACAAACAAGAATTACAACGACATCCGCCGAATGATGCGCAGAATTGCGGCTATTTCCGCAGACCTTGAAAAAATGGCATTTGAACAGACCACACAAAGTGAATCGGCCTATCTGTATGACTGTTCCAACATAGCCGACATATTGGGCCACAAACTTGAACGAATCGTTGTAGAATAATCCACCCGGCCCCGGGAAACCGGGGCCAATAAACAAATTAGATATGATGCGAATTGAACAGGCGATAGCCCGCGCCAAAGAACAGGGCAACAAAGTATTGAAAAAGGATATTGCGGCCCGATTGTGGCCCAATTCCACGGATGCCGGCCGACAGGTATGTATGACCAATTTGTGCGCCGGGAAAACTACCCGTATTGACCCGGAGTGGGTCGCGGTAATCTGTGAAATGACCGGATGTTCGGCCGATTTCCTTTTTGGACTATCAAATGAATAAGACAATGGAAAAGTTCATCAATAAGTTTTGGGCCATCGTTTGGACCGTAATGTGCGTTTTATGCATCGTGGCAATCTTTTGGAATCCGGCACATTGGGTAACGGCCGGGGCTTCCGGGCTGATGGCGGTATTATTTTGGGCTGATTACATCAAGACCAAAAATGTTTAATCCATAATAGGCGATACAATGGAAACAATAAACACAGAACCGGGAATGACCAATGAAATCTACCCGGGAATGACGGTTGAAATGATGCAAGCATTATTCTTTGATTCTGATGCATTGCGCGAACCGGCATATAGGTTATATCAATTAAATTCAGATGGGCATAGGTATTATTACCGATTCAACGAATCCGGGATGCCGGAATTCTACCCGTCCGTTACTACCTTGCTAAAACAGGTTATGCCGATGTCCCCATTCCTGTTGAATTGGATGTTGGAAAATGGCAAAGATGGCGCAACCGAAAAGCGCGATTTGGCGGCCGCATACGGAACGTTTATGCACGGTCAATTCGAATCGCTGATAATCAACAGGCGGTACAATTTCGATGATGTGCCGGATGTCCTTTCGGCGTATATTCTCCGTGAAAACCTGCCGGAAAAAGTGTTCGATGAATGGGCCGTGAAAATCCGCAAGGATGTATTGGCCTTTGCGCAGTTCGTAAAGGATTTCAACGTGCGTCCAATGGCGGTTGAAATTGGGTTGGTACATCCGGAACACAAGTATGCCGGATGTATTGATATGCCGTGTATTATGACAGACCCCAAAACGGCCAAAACATTCACGGCTATCGTGGACTTTAAAAGCGGCCGTAAAGGGTTTTTCGAAGAACACGAATTGCAATTGCATTTGTACCGGGAGATGTGGAATGTAAACTATCCGGATAAGCCGGTCGAACGGTTGTTCAATTTCTCGCCCAAGGATTGGCGCAAGTCCCCCACATACAATTTGAAAGACCAAACAGATTCCCCCAACGCGAAGAAATTGCCGCATCTGTTGGCATTGGCCGCGATAGAGGATGAAAGCCGGGATAATATGATGACCGTGGTTCGTGGCGTATTGGATTTGGACAAGGGTAAGATTGAGGATAACATTTTGAATCTTTCATTGGCCGAACTAATAAAGGGCCGGACAGAATCGAAACAAGCCGAAAAGAAGCCCGTACAGGCGAATATACCAACCGAACCAATAAATCCTACATCGGAATCCCATACGGCCCCGGAATCGGAGAATTACGAAAAATTACCGTGGGAAAAGGATGAAAGCCCGGCAGAACAGGCCCCGGCATCCGAACCGAAGCCCATTGAAGAAAGTTTGTTGAACGCAGAAATGGAATTGTAATATGGGAGGACGTATATATAGGCCGGACACAGATGCGGCCATTCTTGAATTGCCCGAAATCGGCCGGTTGCATATCGGTATGAAAAACGAACGTGGGTTGCCAACATCCATTGATTGGTTTAGGCCGACAGGAAAGTATGCCGGGATGTTCACGGCGGCATTGGGCGAAAGGCCCCAAACCATTCAAATTATCTTCCCGGATGATGACCCGGCGAAAGTTTGTAACGAAAGATACGAATACCGGGATGACAAGGGCGCATTGGTTGCCCGTGGGGACGGACGGACGTTTGAAATATGGAACGGTAAGATATATGCGCCATACGACATTGCCCAATATCCGGATATTATGGCGCAGGTCACGCAGAACAACCCGACCAAGCGCGGCGCGGATAATTGGGATGTTGCATTGACATTGCGTTTCATCGTGCCGGCGGTCCGGGGGATTGTGGGGATATGGCAATTCAGTACAAAGGGCCGGGCATCTTCGATACAGAACATCCGCAATTCGTTCGATGGCGTACAGATGATGCGCGGGACCGTTACCCAAACCGTGTTTGATTTATCAGTACAATTTGCAAAGAGTAATAAACCCGGCGTTTCATCCCGGTATCCTGTGGTATCGCTTGTGGCGAATGATACGCGAATCAGCGATATACGCAAAGCGATAGCCCCAACGGAAAATCTTTCATTATTATTGCCGGGAATGGAAAAATAACTATATTTGCATCGAAAACGTGTTTGGCTCCACGTCAGTTTAGAAGATTATCGCCCGGATAAGTAGGACATAGAGAGCCAACTATGTTTGAAAGTTCGGGCGACTTGTTTATTATTATGCGGTTTATTGACAAGGTTATCAAGGGCGAAGAACGGTTTTCCGAATTTATGGATAGATTCAGACCGGGATGGCGGAAGTGTCAAAGATGTGAAAATATATGGCATTTCTTCGATGTAACGGTTGAAAGGTTCTACGAACGTGGCCCAAAAGATGAATATTACAAGGAATTTTTTTGGCTAATAATGCCATCCAACAATCCGGATAAAGGATTCACGGATGGTCAATGGAGTACAAGAAGAACAGAAATATATGAAAGCATCCGAAATGGCCGCATTAGTGGCGAACTATAATGACCCGGACATATTTGTCAAAGGAGAAGATGGATTGTTACACGATTTCAAATTGGAACATCGGGATATGGTTTTTGATGGGTTTGATTCCGTCTATAATGAGGGTTTAAACATTGTTTTGATTGATTAATTATGACATATCAGTTTGACGCAGAAATAGCCGCCAAATATGGCGTTGATGAAGCCATTATGATATTCAATTTATCATATTGGATTCGGAAGAATGAAGCAAATGGGAAACACTACCACGATGGCCGTTTTTGGACATATAATAGTATTGATGCATTTACCAAACTTTTCCCGTTTTGGTCTGCCCGGCAGATACGCCGAATCTTAAAATCATTGGAAGATAGTGGCATTATTGTTACCGGCAATTATAACACGTCAACATATGACAGAACAACGTGGTACGCATTCGGCGATTCGTTTTTACCAAAAGGGCAAATGCATTTGACCGAAACGTCAAATGGAAGCGACCAAAACGTCGAATCATATAATAATCAAGGAACAGATATAAAACCAAATGATAAACCAAATGAAGCCGCCGATAGCGGTTTATTCCCGGACACAGAGGATAACAACGGTTTTGTTCCTGTAACGATTACCCGGCCGCGCCGGACATCCGAACCAATATGTTTGTTCGAAGATTCCCGTTATTTCGATGTGGATAAGTTTGTAGCCGAATTCACGGCACCGGAATACAGGCAGATTGATATTGTCTATTATCACGGCGTTTGTATGGATTGGTCATCATCCATTGGCGCAAAGAAGCGCGATTGGATTGCCACGGCCCGGAATATGATGCGTAGCGACAAAGAAAAAGGGAAATTGCATCTGATAGGCGCAAACAATACCGGTTTGGATGCTGATACGATTGAATACCTTAAATCAATGGCAGACTGATATGGAAAATTTATGTGAAACTTGCACCCATTGTATTTTCAAACAGGAAGACAACAATGGAAATGAACGATTCTTTGACTTTTGCGAAAAGCGATATATAAAGAACCCACAGATGACTAATTGCGAAGATTATGATGAATGCGGATTTGACAATATATAAGCCGACTACAATGGTCGAACGCCGCCGACAGATGGCGCAGATGCCGGCGATAATGAACACGTTTGAACCTATCGAACGTTCGGTATTCCTTGCATCCACGGATAAGATTATCGCGGGTTATGTGGATTCCGAATTGTTAGCGGAATTGAACAAGGATTTGCGATTCATTTGCAAAGACGTAGGATACAGGAATGCAGACCCCAAGGAATATGAATATTTGACATTCCGTGTTTGCGAAATTCTGAAACGTTATTATAGCACGATGACAATGCGTGAATTCCGTTTGGCGTTTGAAATGTGCATAACCGGGGAATTGGATGATTACCTGCCAAAAGGGCGGGATGGACAGGCCGACCGGGGACATTATCAGCAATTCAACGCCGAATATGTTTGTAAAGTATTGAATGCATACAAGCAACGCCGGGCGCAAGTGTTGAAGAAAGCAAATGACGCATTGCCGCCGCAGGAACAGGCCCGCAACGTGGTTGCGGAAAAGAAGAACAGTGATGAAATACGGCGGGATTGCATAACTGCATTCAATTTCTTCCGGGATAATGGCTATATGCCACGGATGTCCCCGATTGCGGAAATGTTGTACTATAATCTTATTGCCGAATGCGGCTTTGCGCCGGAGATTGAGGTTACGGAGGATGAACAGAATGAAATATTGAAACGAACGATTCATCAATTTATCGGCAAAGGTTACATCGGGGATGCGGAAGCATTGCGGCAGGCCGGCCCCAAGGCCCCGGAAATCCAAAATGATGCATATGTATTATCAAGGCGAAAGGCGTTGAAACAGGCATTTAAAAAGATGGTTGCGGATGGGGTTGAAATAACAGATTACATAACGGTTGAATGATGGACACAAAAGAAATTAGGATTAAATGTTTGCAATATGCATTTCAGTACATCGAATATTATGCAAAAATGAAAGGCATTACTATAAATAAAACGGAATACGGGGTTATTTCGATTGCAAAACAATTTGAAGAATATATAAAGGGCGAATAATGGAACAGAAGATTACGATAAACTGCGTTATTGGGATTGACCCGGGAAGCAACGGCGGCATTGCCATATTCATACCCGGGCAGAACGTCAAAGTGGTAAAGATGCCCAAAGATATAACCGATTTGCGGGATTTCTTTGCGTATTATGTGGAGAACTACAAACCAATTGTGTTTCTTGAAAAACTATCTGTCCGCCCGGATGATGTTATGGCAGATGGCGCACGGGCCAATATGGGAAAGATGTACCGGATACAGAAGATGATGGCCAATTACGAACATCTGAAAGCATTGGCCGAAACATCCGGTATTCCATATGTAATGGTCCATCCCGGTAAATGGATGTCGTATTTGGGGTTGAGGATAACAAGCCGAAACGGGGTTAAAGAAACGAAACAGGAAAGGAAAAACCGTTACAAAGAGTTTGCACAAAAAAATTATCCGTCCATCAATGTAACATTATGGAACGCTGATGCGTTAAATATTATGCACTTTGCGCGAAAAGTTTTAGTCAACGATTTGTCGTGGGTTCGTGCAAATTTACCAATTAAAGAACACACAAAATTGTTCTAAATTATTATCTTTGCAATGCGCGGATAGACCGGCGTAATTAACCGGTCGAAAAGGTACGCCGATTGCCCTGCCGCGCATTTTTAATCAATCGGTGTCATTAAAAATCGGCAAATATGCAAAACGAAATTTGGAAAGACATTCCCGGATGTGATGGTTTGTACAAAGTCAGTAACACGGGGCGCGTTAAATCATTCAAAAATCAATACGGACACGGTGTCCGAATATTGAAAGTCGAAAAAACGCAATCCGGGTATATTCAAGTTTCATTAAATAAGAAACGATATAAAATACATCGTTTGGTTGCAATGGCATTTATTCCGAACCCGGACGGGTTGCCGCAAATCAACCATAAAAACGAAATCAAGACGGATAACCGGGTTGAAAATTTGGAATGGTGTACCGGAAAATATAACGTAAATTATGGAACCGCAATTGAACGTAGTTCCAAGAAACGCGGGAAACCTGTAATGTGTATTGAAACGGGAAATATTTTTGCATCTTGCAAGGCGGCCGGGCGGGAATTGAATTTGGATTTTTCCCACATTGCCAAATGTTGCCGTGGCGAATTGCCCGCACACAAAGGGTTTCATTTTATGTTTGTCAATAATAAATGATATGCTAACCAAGATTTTCACAACCATCCCGGCGCAATGCCCATATGGCCGGAACTGTATGACCGATTCCACGGCCTGCCGAACTTGCCCGGATTATTGGCGCACAGGAACCGCGCTATTCTTTTGGTGCAAGGCGGCCGCAGAGGAACCACAAAGGCCGGTTAAGCCAAAACCGGTTCCGAAACCCAAAGCAACTACAAAGAAACCCGCAAAAGGTACCCGAAAAAGAGGGCGACCCCGGAAAAACGCGAAAATAAGCCCAAATAAGGGCCGTGAAAAGAAAAAATGATAAATGTATTATGTTAGACGTTCAATGCCCGCAAATCGAAAATTTGCAAGAAATAACTACCGAACAGGCCGCGCAATATATCCGGTATGTTGCCACGATGCGGCACAATCAAAACCGATGGTTCCGTTTGCGCAATACTGATGCGTTGGAACTCTCCCGGAAGATGGAAAAAGAGATTGACGCGCTAAATGCCCGATTGTTAGACCCGACACCAAGATTGTTTTGATATGGAATCAAAGGTAAAGGCCCGGATACGCAAACCGGCAGACAGTAGAATTGCGTATATCGAAATTCAAAGGGCCAAATATAAGCATTGGCACATTATCGGATGTCATTATGAATCTGATATAGCATTCAAACGTGCATTGGCCGCCGGGACTGTTGAATGGCTACCCAAAATTATCGAACCACCCCAATTATTTTGACCGGGCCGATGGTGTTGTAAGGGCGATTTGCAGAAATTTCCCGAAAAAGTGTAAAAATTTATTGTGAAATGTTTGGAAATTAAAAATAAATGCTTACCTTTGTAGCGGGTTGAGGATACAACACCACCGACCGGGCGGGTTCCCGGTAAAGATTAAGACAATGAAAACGAATTTTACTTTTGAAGAACTTTCCAAAATTTTTGCCGCAATTACCAAGATTGAGGATGCCGCGAACAAGCAACAGGAAGCCGAACAGGCATACGAAGAAAAAGGCCGGATTTTTGATGCCGAATTTGCTAAATGTGGTTATACTTTTTTCAAGGCCCCGAAAGAATTGCAAGTAATGTTCGATGAAAAATGTGCGTTGATGGATGCACGGGAAAAGGCCGAACGCAAAGCATATAAGGCCATCAAGGATTTTGCCGCGCTGATGGAAATTGGGAATGGATGCCGCGAATGGGAAGAAGATGATGTAAAAGAGTATATTGGAAAAAAATGGTATTTTAATACTGCGAAAGTTGTCGAACGTTGCAAATACCTTGCGATAGTTGCGGCCCGCAAGATAACATATTAACGACCAATTGCGCCGTAGTGCAACGGCAACACCCCGGATTTTGGTTCCGGTAATCCACGTTCGAATCGTGGCGGTGCAACAAAGACATACCCCCGTGGCGAAATTGGCAGACGCGCCACACTCAAAATGTGGTCCTGTTATGGGGTGCCGGTTCAAGTCCGGCCGGGGGTACGGGTACAAGGACAAGATGGAAAACCGCAAGGTCGGCGTCCATCTAAACCCAAAGATGATAAACAATGGAACTGCGGTCATCTTGTCCTTGTTTTGAATACGGTTATGCGCCCAAGGTTTCAAAGCAAACCCGGCAATGTCAATATGCCGACCGCAAACGCGGAGATATTCGACATTAACCATTGTTGAGGGCGCAACCGTTAATGAATGACGGACCGGGCCGATTCCCGGGAACTAAAAACAATAAGTGTTATGATGGACACAGACAAATTCAATAAGTATTATTTATCCGGCCCACATTTCCGGATAGAGAATCCAAACCCGTGTTGGGCGGACAAACGCGGATTCCAATGGGACCGTGCGGATTGCACTATTCGTGCATTGGCCAATTCCATATCTTGCGCGTGGGTGGATGCGTTCGACTATCTAACGGCAAAGGCCCGGGCCGAATTCAACGTGCCGAATGATGGTCCCGGATTTCGCCGGTGGCTGATTGAGGGCGGCGCGGAATGGAACCATTGCAAGGCCGAGAAAGGAAAGAAGCGGATGACCGTATTGGATTTCGCCAAAGCGCATCCCACAGGCCGATATGTCGTATCTATCGCAAACCACGAAGCCGCGTGTGTGGATGGTGTCATATTGGACGCGTGGAATTGCGGCCACAAATGCATTGTTGGTTACTTTGATATGGCAAATTTCAAGTTATAGAACAAACCCGGGGCCGGTTTCGGCCGGCCCCACAATATGCGATACGATGTACATTAAAAAGTTAGAATTATTCAATTTCCAAGTCATTGAGAAATTCGAAGCCGAATTCAATGGCGCGGTATATTTCGTTACGGGCGATAACGAATTAGGTAAGTCCACATTGTTAAAGGCCATCGGGGCTTTGCTTACAGGGCAAAGGGATGATGTGTTGCGTAACGGCGCATCAAAGGGCTTTGCCAAAATGATAGTTGGGGATGATGGGGAAGAATTCGATGTGTCCTTGTCATTCACGGAGAAAAACCCCCGTGGGACATTGACCATTAAACAGAAAACTACGGGTATGTCCACGGACAATGTTTCGATGTTGCAACGCATCTTTGGATACCAAGATTTCGATGCCGTGGAATTCTCGCGTTGGTCCGAAACGGCAGATGGCCGCCGCAAACAGATTGCCGTGGTCAAGGCATTATTGGCCCCGTCTGTCCGGGAACGTATTGACGCGATTGATGCAGAGGTGGCCGGACTGAAAGCAGAACGCACCGATGTTAACCGGGACGTAAAGTCATTCGAAACATTGGTATCCACATTGACCGGCCGGATGGAACCGGGGGATGTGGAGAAATACGCCAGGCCCATTGATATTTCCGATTTGCTTGCGAAGCAACAGACAAACGCGGCTTTGATAGAAAAGGCAAAGACGGTCCGCGCCACATTGGCACAGAGGACGGAACAGTTAGCCGCCATCCCCGGACGCATTGAAGCGGAAAAAGCCAAGGCCGCCGAAACCGCCAAGGTTTATGCCGATAGGGTTGCGGCCGCCAAAGCCGCATACGAACAGGCGTTGGCCGACCAAAAGGATGCGGCCGCCAAGATTGACGCCGTGTTGAATGAAAACATTGCGGCCATTGAAGCCCAACGCAAGGATTTTGCCGACCGAAAGTCAAATTGCGAACAATGGTTGGCCAAGTATGAAGCCAATAACCCGGAGAATACCGATGTGCCGCAAATGCTTGAACAGGCAGACGCGCACAATAAGAAATTCGCTTTGGTTGAACAGTATAAGGAAAAGAAAGCCCAATTGGATTCATTCAAGGCCAAGGCCGAACAGATGGATAACAAAATTGCCGAATTGGGTTCAGAACGTGCGTGCTTGATTTCCAACGCCGAATTACCCATTGAGGGCTTGACTTTTACGGATGATGGGTTGGAATTGAATGGTGTTCCATTCGTTCCCGGTAAGGTATCTGATTCGCAGATAATGGAAACGGCGGCAAAATTGGTCATTGCTTCCAATCCCAAAGTCAAAGTGTTCCGTATTGCCCGTGGCGAATCATTGGGCCAAAAGCGATTGGAAACAATCATTGATATTGCCAAGCGAAACGGATTCCAAGGATTCATCGAACAGGTACAACGCGGCCAAACCGAAATGATGATTGAAGAATATACCGAACGATGAAAGTGTTATTATTGATTTCGTTGGTTATCCTAATTATCATATCCAATGTCAATTCTTATTTGGCCGGATATACGGATGCAATGAAGAAAGCAATGGAAATTGCTAATGAGGTTATAGAAGAAATGGAAAATGAAAGCGGAGATAGCAAACAAGATACGCAAGTGTAAGGCGTTACAAGGGATGACGGTCGGCGATTTGGTCGCTACCCAACGTTTCCGGGACAATCTTGCGGCCTATATGGAAGCGCAAAAAACGGACCGACAGGCCATCCGTGAATCATACGAAGCGATGCGCAAGATGGGCGGGGCCAAAGGGTATAAGTTGCCGGCGCATCCGATTGACCGGGTAATTAATATGTCCGTGGATGAATTTGCCGGGGAGTATATGAAGATTGTGGCCCGGGTATCCAAACGGCCGGTGGCGGAACGCCAATACATTGCCCAATTGGGCGGACAGGCATACAGTCTTACCGTGGCGCAGATTGTTTGCGAAGAATTCCCGGAACTTGAAAATGAACTAATACCAAAAACTAACAACAATTAATTATGGCTATTTATGGACACAGGGCGGACGGTTCAGAACTGAAAACCCAATGGGAAACGATTTTGTATTATCTGCAAACAAATCCCGGCACAACCATCCGGGCGTGGCAGGCAATCAAAGAATTCGGATTTACCCGTTTGTCGGGTATCGTTAAACTAATCGAATACCGCACAGGTATCGTGCTGAAACGACAGGATGTCAAAGTAACAACGCGATATGGCGGCACAACGTGGATAACCGAATATTGGTACGATGAAAACGGACAAGATTAGCGAAGCGGGATTGGTTGGGAATGATGGCCGGATGCGTTTGCCAATGGACCGGATAAATGCATTTTGTGTGCAACACAAGGGCGAACGGTTGATTGTCCATATTGAAGCGGCGGCCCCCGGGTCAAGCAAACTGCAACAGGCATATTATTACAATTATGTTGTTCCGGCCGTGTCCGCATCCCTATATGAACAAGGGACCCGGATGTCCGAAGAAAGGGTCGATAAATGGTTGATTGAACAATACCCGGGAGATTTCCAATATGATGGGAACCGGCTAACAATAGGTCGCCAATTATCCAAATCGCAGATGTCGGACTTTTTGGAATGGCTGAAACAATATGCCGCCGAAAACTTGAATATTTACATAGAGGACCCCAAAACACTTTAATAAATGCGAACGATTAAACCAAGCGACTACGAAAGTTTCACGATTGTGGGAAACGGATGGCGTACAACAATGTATGACTTTAACAAGGCGTTGCACCAATGGAACAGTATGAATTACGGAACATTCATTGGGAACAAGCGCAACGGAGAAACGGCGATACTTGATTCAAAGTAATCCGGAAAATCCAAAAAACGCGAGAAACGGCCAAATTAGGGCCGTAAAAGAAAAAGATGATAAATTACCCGTCCAAACGGCGAAAGCCCCGGAAATCGAAGATTTGGCAAAAATAACAGATGCCGTGGCCGAACTGTTGGAACAAAATGAATTTTAATATGCAAATTGAACTTGACAGGAAAGAATTGGATGAAGTCATCCGTGGTCTTTCAAAAAATCGTGGCCGCATTCGTAGTCGAATGAATCACGGCAAACGTCAATTGATTGAATTACACCAAATTGAGGGGGGGGCAATAGATGCAGAACGTGAATTGTATTTGAATACATTGGTCACTTTGCGGAATGCCCGAATCGAACGGATAAGTAAACTAATACAAAGAATGGAAGAATATGCAAAAGATACTGACTTTTCATAATACCCCGGCATTGACGCGGGAGTATGTAAACAATTGGTTGAAACACGCAAAGAAGGATTCAACTGTGTCGCAAGCGCAAATTGCCGTACTTGAAGATGTGTTAAAACTGATTGATGTTGCAATGGAATTTTTAGACCCCGGGCCGGCGGAACCGGCAGAATCATAAACCAAAAGAGAATGGAAAAAGAAATCAAGACCCCGAACGAAAAGAACTTTAATCTTTCCAAGGTCAAATTGAATCCTAATGGCGGCCTGTATGCCGAATATCAAGTGACGGAAACCATTGGCGATGAACCGTCCGTGACTGATTACAAAGCAACCGTCAATCGTGACATCCACCCGGATTTGCGTGGTTTGTTCGAAGATTTGCGAAACATTGTCGGGCGCGTATTCAACATTACATCTTTCCTGTCAATGTTGGATACCGAAGAAATGGGTTTGTCTGAAAAGGCCAAAGTATCAGCCCGGATGTATGCAAACGAACTGATTGCAAAGATTGATGTGCGGGGTGTATCGTGGTCCGGTTCGGATGACAATACCGGCGTAGTAATTACATCGGTCTTTGAAACTCCGAATGGTTTGAAAACCTGCATTAATACGCCGCGTATCAAGATGGCACAAATATCATTCGGTTTCGAAGAAGAATTGGAAGCGATAACCACGGCCATCAAGGCAGAGGTTTACCAATTCCTTTTCTGTGGCAAACAGGCCCAATTATCCCTATTTGGGGACAATGGGGAACCGGCCCCGTCAACCGAAGATAACCCGGATGATTTGCCGGATAATATGTAATTCAATGGAACCGTTTGTAATTGATACCCGTGAATTATACGATTATGCCCGGTCGCGTGGGTATGAACCGTTGATTGACCCACGTTTTCCGCTTGAAATCCATTTGCGGGTATCAATACAACGGGAATTGTTCGGAACAGGGCATACCCCGGAAGAAAATGAACGGTTTTACCGATGGTGTTGGGAACACTACCCGCACAGATGCGAAGAAACAATGCGACCATTGCATCATTATTCATCCGTGTATGTTTCCCACATATTGACCCGTGGCGGACATCCGGAGATGGCCCACGACCCGCGAAATGTGAATATTCTATGTTTTGAAATGCACAATAAATGGGAAAATGGGAATCAAGAAAGTATGCGGATATACCGGAAGAATCAGATGACTATTGAACAATTGAAAAACGAATATAGATATGTCAAGTAAAGCGACAATCAAAGCCGGCGCGAAACCCGGGACATTTACATTCTTCAACGGAATTGAAACCGTGGAATGTAAAAGTCGGGATGATGTCGGGAAATATATGGAACAAATGTTATGGCCATTGATTGCGCCGGCATTGGATTCTGAAACAATTACAATAACAATACACTATGGAACCAATTAAATTCAAGGGCGCAAACGTGGTCTATGGCGCGGAACAACCCGAATATCAACCGTTGCCGGCACAACAGGTTCCCGGCCCATCCGGGCAGATAATAACGTGTTGGGAAATGTCCCCGGCAGAAATTGAAATGGTACAGGAAACGGGAAAAATATGGTTATCAATGTTAACATTCCACCAACCATTGCAACCCGTTCATTTGTCCGTAGTAAAACCGGATACATATGACCAAGGATGAAAGATTTTGAAGAATTGGTCCGGCGTTCTATCCGAAAGGATTTCGCAGAAGCGAATTTCAAGCGCAACGGCCGTGTTCCGAAGATTCCGCATCCAAAAGGAACGAAACGAATTATTGAATTGGACCCACAAAGCGAATATTACAGATTCCGGAAATACCTAATCGGGCGATTGGTCCGGACTATAACAGAGGGCGCAACCGGTGGCATTTGGGTGGAATTCGTAAACGATGCTGATAAGCGAAGATTGAATAAGGCGGCCGGATGGTCCGAAGAAAAGAACAGATATTTATTGCAAGGCGTAAAATTTGATGATTAAAGGCAACGATGAAAACCTATTTTGTTAAGGGATATGGATTCCACGAAAATGGATACAAAAAAGAATTTCAAGGTCTGATGGATGTTGAAAATCCCGATAGTGATGGAATTAATACAACCATAATCAAATGGTTTAATTTCAGCCCATTTCGCAGTAATAAAGAGATAATTATTGAACAAATTAATTTACTATAACAATGAACAAGGTTATTTTGAAAGGTAACGTGGGACAGGACCCCAAGATTACCAATTTTGACAATGGCGGCAGAGTTGCCCAATTTACTTTGGCTACAACTGAACGCGGATTTACTACCCGGGACGGTAAGGAAATCCCCGATGTGACAGATTGGCATAACATTGTTGTCAAGAATCCCGGATTGGCCGGTGTTTGCGAACAATATGTCAAGAAAGGAACCCCGCTTTTAATAGTGGGAAAGATACGCACCCGGGAATATCAAGACAATAGCGGCCAAACCCGTTATATTACTGAAATCATCGTGGATGAATTGGAATTGTTGGGCGGGCAGAAGCGCGAACAGGCCCCGGCCCCCACTCCCGATTATAGTGGAGGTTTGTACACTCCCGGTAACGATATGCCGGATAACATCTAATCATTATGCAAATAGACAGAAAGGATTATAACCCGGACCAACACGATATGGTCAAGGCATTATGCGTAAAACAACCTTATGCAGACCTATTGACCCGTGTTGTGTCCCGGGATGAATCCGGGGCATTCCAAGCGGAAAAAACCATTGAGGTACGCACCCGGAATATCAACTACCGTGGCGACATATTGATATGTTCTTCCGCGAAGCCCGAATTGCCCGCACATATGTCCGGCGTGACGTGCGGATTCGTTGAACTGTATGGCACCAAGCCGGTCGCGGAGTTTACCGCCGAAGATTGGGCCGCAACGTGCATCCCGGAACAGGACAGGCCAAAGGCCGGATGGGGGTGGTTGATGCGCAACCCGCGCCGTGTGGTGGAAATGCCTGTAAAGGGCCAATTGGGCTTATATAACCTAATTGTGCCAAAAGATGACATAACCATATATCCGCAGAATGTGGCGATGGGCGCGGATGGGTGGAAAATAGTTAAGTCCAAACTAAACCGATAGGATTATGAAAGATGCGTGGAAATCCAAGTTAACGCCATTTGATGCCGAATTGTGCAAAATGGTGGAATCGCTTACCGGAATAGAGTGCGAACCCAAGAATGGCGGAAATCATTATTTCATCGAAGCGAATTACCGTGACCATAATAACCCGGAATATATCTTCGCAATAATGGATGCGATTGAGGGCCGCACAGGTAAACGTCTGATAAGCATAAAAGATATGCCCGAACGGACATCATTATTCATCCGCATCCGGTTTTATTCGGAACCGTGCAAGGATGCGGCATTCATCCCTAAAATCGAACAGGATGGAAACGAATAATCCGGAAGAATTAACTAACCTAAAATGCCGGCATTGCACGAAATGCATTCGAATCCGTTTCGGAATGGGTTATTGCCAACGCACTAAATGGCCCGTGAATCCAAACGATTCGGCGTGTATTTCCATTGACCGGATACGTTATGAATAAACCTATTCCCGGATGCCGATAAATCATCCGGGATTATCCGTATTAAAGAATTTCACTAACTTTGCAAAAAATCATTGAGTTATGGCAAAAGATAATGGGACAATCGTACAGGCCGAACCCAAAAAGAAAGGCCGGAAACCACAATGGACGGATGCAAAAGTCGAAATAATGTGCAAGGCCATTGCCGCCGGCAAATCGTACAAAGATGCGTTTACGGCCGCAAGAGTTGGGCACGATTCGTTTTACCGGCATCTGCGGGACGATTCGGATTTTTCAGATAAGGTTAAAAAAGCCGAAGCCGAATACCAAGAATGGTACGATTCCCATTTGGTTACAAGTTGTAAACGTTCATTGGTTGAATTGGTATGCGGATATGAATGGGATGAAACCACGACCGAATATGCATTGGATAAAGCCGGCAAAATGGTAGAGGTCAAGAAAAAGACCGTCCACAAGAAAGCGGCACCGAATCCCACGGCCATTATCTTTGCCTTGTGCAACCGCGACCCGGAACATTGGCAGAACAGGGTAAATAACGAACTGTCCGGGAAGATTGAAACCGAAGCGAAACAGGCCGTGACATTGGAGAATGTACCGGATAATCTATTGGCACAGGTTATTGACGCGATAAATGGAAAATAGGGACCCGAAAGAGAATCCATTTTATTTCTTGCTTGGATTATTCGTTTATTCAATTATAGGCGGCTTAATTGGCCTATTCTTGGCAATTTTAATACTGATGATATTGGGTTAATAGTATGGCCGGTTTTGGGCGCACAGATGGACCGCAAAATGCGGATGAAGATGTAATCGTGTTGCATCTTGGGCATTTGTCCGAAGAAAGATATAATAAGGTTGTGGAATCAGTCATTGCGTTTATGAATACACGATGGCCGGATTTGACTAATGTTGGAATTGACAGTTGATTATGGGACAGAACGAAATTAACAAGATAGGGACAAACAAGAATCCGATAATCCATCATAACGAATGGTGGTGGGGAATAAGTGAAACGATAATAGCCGGGCAAGGCGTGGCCATATGTAAAGTAAGCATCGAAAACAATGATATGTCCGTGGCGTGGCTATCTGATGTTTCCATAGTCCCGGCGTATCGTGGACGTGGCTACGGGAATGAATTGTTATATTACGCCATACAGAGGGCGCAAGTTGTTATGCGTGCCAAAATCTTATATCTTCGGGCAAACCCGCACGATTGGCCAATTGAATGGTATAAACGGCACGGATTCGTGTTCGATTACACGGATGAAAATGGGAATTCGGTATTGAAATTAGATTTGACGGATGGACGTTAACACGATGCATATAACGCGCACATTGGCCGAACACCCGGAATTGTTTTTACAAGAGGGCGCACGGCGTAACCTGTTGTGGTTTGCGCAATATATGGATTCCAAGTTTGACCCAACGCCGTTCCATAAAGCGTATTACCGGGTGTTGGATATGTTCGCCAAACGCAAAATTCAAAAACTAATCATACAGGCCCCGCCGCAACACGGCAAATCCCAAGGTTCAAGCCGTTTTTTACCGGCCGATATGTTGGGATTGTACCCGGATTTGAAAATTTGCATTTGTTCGTATGCCGCAACCATTGCCAAGGATTTCAACCGCGACGTGCAACGACTGATTGATTGCGACGCATACCGGGCCATATTCCCGGATACCCAATTAAACGGGTCGAACGTGGTTACAGTTGCCAACAATTATTTGCGCAATTCGGACGTGTTCGAAATCGTCGGGCATACCGGTTCGTTGCGCGTGGTTGGCCGGGGCGGTTCGTTGACGTCCAAGACCGTGGACGTAATGATATACGATGATTTGTACAAAGATTCGGCGGAAGCGAATAGCCCGATAATCCGGGCAGCCGCGTGGGAATGGTTCACAAAGGTTGCGCAAACCCGATTGCATAACGATTCCCAACAATTGGTCGTGTTTACCCGATGGAATCCGGACGACATCATTGGCAAAATCATTGAATCGGAAAAAGTTGTGTTCGCCGAAAAATGGGCGGATTTCGATAACATCCCGTCGGGCGCGTGGGTGTTGGTCAACTTTGAAGCAATAAAGACCGGGAATGCCACGGAAATTGACGAACGGGAACCCGGTCAACCATTGTGGCCCAAACGCCATTCGTTGGAACGTCTGTTGCAACAAAAGCAATTGGACCCGTTGGGTTTCCAATGTTTGTACCAAGGTAATCCCGGGGACGCCACGGCGTATTTGTACCAACCGTTCAAAACGTGGGTCGAAAAACAGGATTGGGGCCAATATATCCGTTCCGGGTGTTACGTGGATGTTGCGGATGAGGGCGACGACCTTTTGTTTGCCGCGTCTTATGACATTTACAGGTCCGAAAACCAAATTTGGAATGAATCGAAACACCGGATGGAACCGTTGTTATTTGCGCTAATTACTGATATGGAATTTACCGATGAATCAACAGAGGTTACAACCGTGACCGTTCCACGGCTGATTAACGTAAACAACGTTCAAAAGGCGTGGATAGAATCAAATAATGGCGGTTCCCAATTTGAAAAGGTTGTGAAAAAAAAGGTACGTGCGTTGACTGTTCCGTTTTACCAAAGCGACAACAAAGAATCGCGTATTGTTACAAATGCCCCGTTCGTGAATCAACATATAATAATGCCGTTTGGGTGGGAAACGCGTTTCCCGGATGTACATAAACACATAACGGGTTTTTTACGGAAATTCGCCGCGAACCCACACGACGACGACGCGGATGGATTGACAGGAATTTATGAAAAGGAAATAGCCGATGGGAACACAAGGCCATATAATTCAGCAAATCGGGGTGTCCACATCCATTAAAGCCGAAATAAGGCCATTTAAGGCGATTATACCAAAAAGATGATGCGATGTACATTTTTTGTTTAAAAGGCGATTTAACGCGATTTTTCAAAAAAATAACTACATTTGCCGAAGAAAGCGGCCAAGGGTAAGCCGTTGAATGTATAACAACTAAAAACAAACTAATTATGTCTTTGATTTGTCAATGCCCGGCCGCAACCGCAATTTCAACCATTCCCGTTGTATCTTGCCCGGAGAATTTCGGCCAAATTCAAAAAGTTGCATTCCAACGTCTGCGCCAAGCGGACGGAACCGTGAATGAGATGGCCGGAAGCGGCACGCCGTTGGCCCCGACCATTACCAAATTGGCGACGTGGACCGCATTGTTGGCGGCCGCGAATGGAACAAAAATCGTTGTTTCTCCCTACATCAACGCACCTGCCGATTCCGGTGGCGATGCCCGCCGTTCAAGTGGTGGCAATGATGATTTGGGTGGAATCGCTACCGTATTGGGTGGCAACCCCGTTCAATTTGACGGTTTACTGCGTTCTGTGCCGCAATCTGTCATAAAGATTATGAAAGAATTGCAATGCGAAGCCGCCGCCGGAAATCTTGGCGTATTCCTGTTCGATGAAAACGGGAAGATTGAAGCATTGCAGGACCCCACGACCCCCACAACGTACCGTCCTATTCCGATTCACTCTTTGTTCATCGGTTCGAAGATACACGGGAACTTTGATGCCAAGGATTCCAACGCGATTTCTTGGATGTATCCGGATAACTATTCCGATAACTTGGCCATCATTACCCCGGATGACTTTAACCCGTTGACCGATTTGGTCCCCGCATCTTCCTAATATGAACGCGAAAACAACCACGGTAACGTTGGTTGCTAACGGCGTTACCAGCGACTTTGAAATGTCGCACGCGGAAAGATTGTTGCGGATGCCGCGAAATGGCGGATGGCATTTGCCGGATAATAGTAAATTCGAATTTGTGAACAATGGGTTACAACGTAGGCGAGATAAGAAAGAAGATTGCGGAAAATAAGATGTCCGCCGTCTTGGGTCGTGCGAAACTGCACCAAATGCGCATCAAGTTTCACACGGTCAAGCGGGTTACGTCTTTCAATGCACCGTATATTTCTTTGCCATTGACCCAATTTTTGGCGATGGCTGAAAACATCTTGCCACACGACAAATTCGTTTTGTTCAAAGCACTTTTCCGTTATCCCATTAAAACCAATGAAATAACGGAAATTTGCTTTGACAAATTAAGCCGGATATTTGACGGAAGAAACCCGGCGTTCAATTATCAATTCGCCAATTCGGCGCAACGCGATGATTGGGAACAATACCGTTTAGCCAAGTTGAATGAACCCGATGTATGGGCCACGAAAGGATGGGAATTCTTCAAATCGGAAATCAATTCCGTTCTGATTGTGGATGTCCCCCGGGAACAGAAAACCGAACTACCCGAACCGTATTTTTATTGGCTTCCGATAGATGACGTTATAACATACAAGGCGGACCCGACCACGGGCCAAATGGACTTTATCGTATTCCGCCGCCGGGATGAAATTGTCGTTTTGGATGATGAAACATACCGGGTATGGGATGATGTCAAACACACGGGAACGATAAAGGGAGAACCCAAGATTGAAGCCGCGCACGATTTGGGCTATTGCCCGGCGCGATTCTTTTGGAATGAACCTATTTCGTTGGATGAACCGGATGTGAAAGCATCTCCGTTATCCGCCGAACTTGAATCATTGGATTGGTTCGAATTCTTCCACATATCTAAACGGCAATTGGACTTGATGGGCGCATATCCCATTCTGTCCGGATACGAACAGAGTTGCGACTTTACCAATGCTGAAAATGGGGATTATTGCGATGGCGGTTTTCTCCGTGACAAACAAGGCCATTACCGGCTTGATATGGCCGGTTTGCTGATGCGGTGTCCCAAATGCGGCAATAAACGGATAGTCGGTGCCGGTTCCTTTGTGGAAATACCCGTACCATCCGCCGATGAAAACCAACCCGATTTGCGTAATCCCGTACAGATGCTGACCGTTGACCGGAATGCATTGGATTATAACGTGGAAGAACAAAAGAGGTTGCGCGAAGAAATCATTACGGCCGTGGTCGGACAGGATGAAATCGTAACCAATCGGGATGCATTCAACGAACAACAGGTCCGGGCCAATTTCGAAAGTGTTACCACGGTTTTGAACCGTGTTAAAAAGGGCTTCGAAGCGGCACAACAATGGGTGGATGAAACGGTATGTCGCTTGCGTTACGGCAAATATTTCATTGCGGCCAAAATCAACTATGGCACAGAGTTTTACCTATATTCAGCCGATGAATTGCGCCAACAGTATAAGGCGGCCAAGGAAGCCGGCGCGGCAGAATCCGAATTGGATATGATGCAGAATCGTATTTTGGAAACGGAATATAGGAATGACCCGATGCAATTGCGCCGAATGCGTGTATTGTCCGAACTTGAACCATTCCGGCATTTGTCCCGGCAAGAGGTTAACGAACTGTTTGCAAAAAATCTTGTTTCCGAACAGGATTTACGCATTAAACTAAATTTTCCTAACTTTGTACGGCGGTTTGAACGCGAGAACACCAATATCGTGGACTTTGGCGAAGCGATACCGTACACAAGGAAGATTGAGATTATTATGGCCGAATTCCGGCGTTATGCCGATGAACAGACCCCGGTACAGGCCCAAGTATAACCAATAAATACCATTAAGCGATGTTGACAAAAGACGGGCGCGATACCCCGATTGAGAAACTAACGGCGGACAATTACATTGTTCCCCAAGGCGAAGAACGGTCGTATCACGCAATCATTGAGGTCGTACAATTCGACCCGAAAACAGGCGCACGGCTTTCAAGGCCCCGTGTTCAAAAGTTTGGCAAAAAGATGTTCGAAACACACGTTTTGTCAAGTCTGAAAAAACAAGGTTACACCGTAACCATTTTGCACGACCCGAACGTATGGATTAAGGAAGAACAGGCCAAGGCGGCCGAACGGGCCAAGGAACAGGCCAAGGCAGAAAAAGAGAAATTCGATGCCGCCGTTGCGGCCGCAGTCGAAAAGAAGATGGCCGAAATGGAGAAGAAGCCCGGCCGGCCTGCAAAAGAAACAAAAGAAAAGTAACAATTAACATCTTACAATTATGATTGCACAACAGGACATTATCTATGTGGACGTAACCACATTGGGAACTTTCACAGATGACCAAAAGGCCGAACTGATTGGGTATTTCAAGCGCGGAACCATTTTCCAAGTGGCCCAACGTTCAGCCGCCGGCGTATCCGAATGTATCGCCGCGACCTTTGCGGATGTAAGCACGACCCGCACCTACACCTTTGTGTTTGGCGGCGCAACCTTGCAGACCGTAACCGCACAGGAAACGATTTCCGCATAAATACCCCGTTGGGCGTTATGATTGAAAGGCATTAACCAAAAATTCAAAGGGAAAGAATTATGGCACTTACAACCGAACAACTAAATGCCAACACCGGATTAGCCGGGTTGACTGATGAACAGAAAGCCGCGATTGTTGAAATGTCGGTCAACGATGAAAATTCAGTAATCGCAAAAAAGACCGGGGAAATTTATGGTGGATTAGACGCAGACATTTTGGCCGCATCCGGAATCGCCAAGAATGGAACCGAAAAAACCTTTGATTATGCCAAAAGGGTTATTGGCGAAATCAAGGGCCAAGCGGGCAACGCCGCCGAATTGCAAAACCAAGTTTCCGAATTGACCAAGGAAAAGGCCCGTTTGGAATCTGTCATTGCCAAGGGTGGCGCGGATGCTGAAACCAAACGCGCTTTGGACCAAGCCAAGGCCGATTTGGCAAATGTGACCAAAGAATTTACGGACTTGAAAACCAAGTATGACAATGCCGAAGCGGAACACGCCAAAGCGATGTTTGCGACAAAGATTGATTCCGAATTCGCCAAAGCGACCGCCGGAATCAAATTCAAGGCCGATTTGCCCGTGTCTGTAACGTCCGTTCTGTTGGACCAAGCCATTACCAAAGTAAAGGGTATGAACCCCGAATACATTGATGATGGCAATGGCGGCAAAGTGTTGGCGTTTATGGAGAACGGAACACCGAAAAGAAACCCGGAAAACAACTTGCGTCCGTACACGGCATCCGAACTTGTGGCGGCCGAACTTAAAACGATGGGAGTTTTAGATGATGGCCGGAAGCAAACCGGGGCCGGGTCGCAAGGCGGACAGGGTGGAACCGGTGGCGGTTCCGGAACCGTTGATATATCCGGTGCAAGGACCCAAAATGAAGCCCACGAAATCATTGCAAGACAATTGATGGCGGCGGGAAAAATCAATGGTTCCAAAGAATTTGAGGAAGCGATGGCACAGGCGTGGAAAGACAACCACGATGTTATCAAGGCATTGCCGATTCAATAAAAAATAAGCCCGCAAGGCGAACCGAAAGGTGCATACTTTGCGGGCGTTTTTAAAAAACAATACCGGGTAAAGGGTCAATCCGGCAAATTCATTAACAATCAAAAATTAACGCATTATGTCACTTATCGCAACCCGTTTGCAGAATTGGCGTGTCGAAAACCCGGAATTTGACCGTAATATGGCCCGCCCGTTGGAGTACGGCGCATTGGATTTCTTTATTGAGCAAACCAACGCCGCGAATTCCATTATCAATCCCAATTTGCGCGACCGCGCATTCGAATCCATTGGTAACACCGTACAGGTTCCCGTCATCAACTATGATGGCGATGTGACCGTTTCGAACGTGCGTTCCTGCGTCATTGCTGATGATGAAAACACATCCGCATTGTACACCGTCAATTGGGTAACTTTGGCCGTTGGTTTCACTATGGTTCCCCAACTGTACAGAAACAACGAAATTAGTTACGAACACGATTTCGCCCGCAAGATGGAGAAAGTTTGCCGCGCTTTGGCAACTGCAATGGACATCCAAGCCATTGCCGCATTGGAAGCGAATAAAACCCAAGTGTTCAAGGATGCATTGTATTACACCGTATCTTCCAATTCCGTTCAAATCCCGTGGAATGCCCGTATGGAATTCTTGGCCGATATGAACGCGATGATGCGGGCCAATGCCTATCCGGAAATGTTGCACGTCATCGGTGGTGCCGGTTTCGATTCTCTTGTTCGCAAGATGGCCGAACACGACATTTACAATGATGTCAACAAACGTTTGGAGTATGACAATAAGGTGTTCCACTACACCAACAATATTGTCAATGAACTTGGTGTTTTCGCTACCGGTTACATCGTGGCCGATGGCAATGTGGGCGTTTTGACCCGCGTTGACCGCGAAGCATTGAGCCGCACCCGTGCGAATTTCCACGAGTGGGATGTCGTGCGTCTGCCTTATATTGACCTGCCCGTGGGTTCACATTACTATACCGCCGTTGGCGACCAATCCGGTATTGCCGGTGCCGCGTCCGCCGATATGGTTTGCAATGTGAAAGAGTATTTCGGATTCTCCGTTGATGTGGCATTCCTTGTCGCATACAACAGTGACCCGACCACCGTGGCCAATCCTATCATCAAGGTAGAGATTGCGACCCCCGGCACGGCCAATCCTTTCGCCCAACCCGTAGAGGTTGTGAACAGACAGGATAACCCCGTGTACACACAGGCGGCAAGTTAGTCCGGACAATAAATCCAAGTAATTCGCGGGGACGGGAATAATAAACCCCGTCCCCGTTTTTCATTATCAAAAACACGATTCAAATGATACGTTTGCAAGACATACAAACCGCGCTGATGAACGTTGTGGGATGGCAACAGGACTTTAACCCGGAACACAAGATTGACAAGGCGTTGTGCCAAAGCGAAAGCGGGCTAACATTCCAAGGCGCACACCCGCTTGTGACATTGGCGAACATCCGTGCGATAATGCCGGATGATTATTTGTTTCAGTATCCGGAATGGAATGAAATACGCCATTATAAGGTTGGAATGAAAGTCCGGCACGATAACATCCTGTGGATTGCAAACCACGATAATGTCGGACAGGAACCGAAAAAATCCGATTTCAACCAAGATTTCAACAATGATTTCGGCGGCGAAAGCCCGTGGGTAGTGTACAATATGGTGTCCGATTTCGTGCGTCAATTGACCATTAACGGAATCAATACCACGGTGCAGAATTTTTTGCAAGACAAAGAATTGCAACAGGAAACCCGGAATCTATTGGAACGGCGCACGTTCTTCGATGGGGCCGCACGTCTGCAAGCGACCATTGACCCCACGGGAAAGATTGTCGGTTTTGAAATAGTGCCGGTTCGGTCAATGGGTGTCACTACCAAGATTGAAAGAATCGGGTTGCAGATGGTAGGCGGAACGGGCAAAGTTAAATTGTATCTGTTCCATTCATCCCAAGTCGCGCCGATGCGGGTAATTGAATTGAACTTTACGAACACCAATGGTGGTTTCCAATGGTTTACCCCGGAAGAACCGATTTATTTGCCGTATATCCCCGGGACGGATGGGGACGGAAACGATGCCGGCGGCGCGTGGTTCCTGTGCTACAATCAGAATGAATTGCCGGCCGGGATGCAGGCATTGAACGTTTCAAAGGATTGGTCCGTTGAACCTTGCCAAACGTGTCTTGGCGGTTCTATCGAATCGTGGCGGCAGATGACCAAGTATTTGCAGGTGTCCCCGTTCGGCATCAAGGCCCCGGCGGACTTTGCTGATTATCCGGAGATGTTCGATATTGGCCAAATCGGCTATACCAACACGATGAACTACGGAATGAACGTGGAAATATCCGTTGGGTGCGACCTTACCGATTTCATCATATCGCAACGCGCTATCTTTGCCACGGTCATCCAAAGACAGGTGGCGGCGAATGTCCTGCGCACGATTGCGATGAATCCGGATGTAAGAGTAAACCGAAATCAAGTGAATGTGACCCGGGATGAACTGTTGTATGAATTGGATGGCGCACCACAGGGCCGGGCCGCCGGATTGGGCTATGAACTGAAACAGGCATACAGGGCGTTATCGTTGGATACGCGGGGATTGGACCGTATATGCCTGCAATGCAATAACCACGGCGTGAAATATCGCACAGTTTAACAAATAATTATTTAAGGATATGAAAATTGAATTTGAGGTACGCGACAATTTCGGAAACGACGGCGGCCCGGTTTATGGCGAACAACGGATGGCAGGCGTTATTTCCGCGTTTGGGAATATGATTTTAACCACGATGGATGAAACCATTTACAACGTAAAAATCAACGGAAAAGATTTTACCCCGTAATTTTTGTGAAAAATGGCGTATAAGGGGCGTTCCCGTCAAAAATGATAGATTACCTATATTTTTGGCGAAACGCCCGAAAAACGCCCGAAAAATGGCCAAAACGAAGAAATGGGAATATTAAACGACTTGCGGGCACGGGTGGCAAGTGTCAATGATGGGTTAAAGACCGGCGAAATCATCCGGGATGTGGTTATTCAACATCCGGATGATATATTGGACTTGCAGAGGGACCAATTGTTTCGGGGTTTGGCAAGTTCCGGCGCAGAAATCCGGCCATACTATTCAGAAGATTTGAAACCATCCGGATATTTCCATTCAATCGAATCGGCCCGGCGATATTCCGCGTGGAAACAGGATGGAATAAGTTACCCGTATTCGGTAGATAGAAACCCGGATGCGCCGAACTTATACATCAACGGCCGGTTTCACGATGAATTGGGCGTACAATTCTTGGCCGATACCGTGGGAATCGTAGGTACAACCGGTTATTCCAAGAACATCGTGGACAAATACGGTATAGAAACGTTTGGTCTGATGATGTCGAATTGGATGGTCGTGTTTGTCGAACGCGGCGCATACGATGAACTTATGGATGAATTAAGACAAAGACTTTACATATGAGCAATACAAATGCACCCGTAATCGCCAATCCTGTTATGTTGGACCGGGTAATTGGAGAAATCCAAAATGGATTGGTTAATGAAATAAAATGGATGGACGCGGCATTCGGACGGTCACAACGTCTTACCAAGATGATGAACGGCAAACGCATCATAACGCCGAACGTCTATTGTGGTGGGTGGCGCGGCCACGGCGAAAACGATTATATTGAGGTATCCCCCGATTCGAAGATTGGCAATTTTGCATTCTTCGAAATAGAGGACCCGCAAACGATTGATGCCGGCCCGTGGGCGCGTGAACTTACCGCGCCATTCTCTTTAATTGTTTGGTTCGATTTGAAACGGGTATATAATTCCCTAACAAACCGGAATACGGAGAAACTGAAAGCCGAAATCTTGCGTGTCTTAAACGGTCGGACAGGATGGCATTTGACCGATGGCCGGATAACCATTAACAAGATATATGAACGTGCCGAAAACATTTATCGCGGATATACTTTGTCGGAAATTGATAATCAGTATCTGATGCATCCGTATGGTGGATTTCGTTTTGATGGAATTTTAGAATACGCCGAACTATGTGTAACAGAGAAATAACAATGCCGGAATACCACGTTTCATTCAATGTGGTCCAAATCGTGGATTCATACAAAGTCCGCAAATGGAATATGCGGAAAGTGTTGAAAAAAATCAAGGCGGATGGCCGGATAACCATTGTGTTCAAACGGTCATTGTTTTCGCTGAAAATGGAATGGATATGCCACAATTTCCTATATAATATCGGATATGAACGTGACAGGACCAAAGACGTAGATTTGGATAATCCGTGCGACCGTCCCGCGTGGCAATATATTGTTTGTGGCATTCTTGTATGGCTATTCGTATGGTAATCGAATTTGTGTGTTGGGTTGCGGTCGTGGCATTAACGGCCGCATTCCTGTTATCATTGGCAAAAAAATGGGGATGGATAGAGTGGTTGCAAGTACACGCGCCGACAGATTTTTTGTACAAGATGTTTTCGTGTAAATTTTGCACATCTTGGTGGACTTGCGTTGTTATTTCGTTAACTTTGTCCGTGGTCACGGGCCAATGGGCAATATTGGCCGCGCCGATATGTTCAACGATAATTACAAGGGAACTATGGTAACAATAAAGATTGGAAAACACACCGTGGAAATGTACGATTCCATTGATGAATTGCCGATTGTGCGTTTCCACAGATACCAAAAGTTGTTATTGGTGGATGCCGGCGTGGGGGCCGACATCAATGCGTTTGACCAACGGATTGAAAGGACACGCCGTTACCTTGCATCCGGGAAGCCGGAAAAGGCCGGGCAGGAGTTGGAAAATATGCGTCAATGCGTATATCTGATTCAAAACGGTATCAATCCCCAACACCGGGCGTTTGCCGCATTGGTAACAAAGATTGATGGCCGGGAATATAATGACCTGTCGGATGATGCATTGGCCGGCGTAACGGAGATTTTAAGAGATTCCCCCGTAAAACAGATGACCGCCCAATTGGATGCGGTCAAAAAAAAAATTGATGGGGAACTGATGTTATATTTCCCATCCCTGTTCAACGATTCTGATGTCAAAGAATATTATGACATAATGAAGAAACGGACAATGGAAATCTTGAACGGGATTGTTGCGGGAGTTGACCGGCCCGGGGAAACGGCCATTGTAGAGAAATTGACAACGGCTTTGATAACCTATTCAAACCCGAAATTGTTTACAGGGTCGGATGGCGTGGAAATACAATTCGACCGGCAATTTGAAAACCTTTGTTTGGTCCTTTCGGAACAATTGCACGTTGAACCGAAGAAATACACGGTTTTGGAGTTTTACAACGCGTTCGATTTTGTCAAGGAAAGGGCGCGACAAGCCCAAAGGGCGCAAAACAGGCCGAATTAAGGCCGTAAAGACATAAAGACATATAATTTATTGTTTACGAACTATAAGGCCGAAATACGGCGTTTTTTAACAAAATAACTGTTATGGACAATCCGAATCCCATACGATATTCCGATTTGATTACCCCGGATGATTCGATAACCAAGTTGATGGCGCAATTGGATGAACTGATTGCAAAATACGATGCGGCCAAAAATAAAATCCAAGGGTCGGCCGCCGAAATCGCCAAGGGCTTACAAGGTGTATCCGGCGCAAGCGAAGAACAACGTAAATCAATCCAATTGGCAACCGAACAATCCGAAAAGTTGGTTGCCGAATACCGGGACGTTACGTCCGCGCAATGGAAAGCAACACAGGCGTTCGCCGAAGCGGCGGCGGCAAAAAAGGAATCGGCACAGATAGATAAATTGATTACCCAAATCAATACGTCTGTTGAGGGTAGTTATAACAAGTTGTCCGCCCAATACCGCTTAAACAAGATTCGTTTGAATGAGATGTCCGCAGAACAAAGGCGGACCGCCGGGGTGGGTAAAGAGTTGGAAGAAGAAACGAAACGCATTTATGAAGAAATGTCCCGATTGCAGAAAGCGACCGGGAAATACACGTTAGAGGTCGGGCATTATGAACGTGCATTGGGTAATCTTGTGGGGTTGAACCCGCGTGTTGTTTCGGCTTTGACTGATACAAAGACCGCGATGGCATCCGTTAACGGGATGTTCAAGGCACTTGCCGGGCCTATCGGAATCATTATTGGATTATTGGGTGGGCTTGTGGCGGCATTCAAGTTGTTTAAATCATCCATTCACGAAACACAGGTAACAGGCGATGCGTTCGACCGGGAGATGGCCGGATGGACTACAACGTGGGAAGTGTTTAAAAAGGCCGTATCCACAGTTGATTTTTCGGTATTCATAAACAATGCCCGGGATGCGGCCCGTGCCGGTCGGGAATTGCGGGATGTGTTGGATGAAGCGGTTGAACGTGCGAACAGTACGGTTTTGTTACGGGCGCGAATCGGAATCGAAAACCAACAGTTGGAAGAAGATATGCGGGACACCCGCAAAACATTGGATGAACGTTTAGCGGCGGCAGACAAATATATTGCCAATGTCAAACCCATCTATGACCAAGAAATCGAAAGCGCAAAAAGGATACGCGATGCCGAATTGAATCGGTTATTTGAAACGACCAAAGTTCAAAAGAACCTATCTGCCGATGAAAGGGCGGCGGCAAAACAACGATTGGCGGATTTCATCCAAAACTATAATCTTAATGAAGAACTTATTGATGAAACAAAGAAATACAATGATGCATTAAAAACCATTGAGAAAAGCCGACGCGGAATTGTTGTCATCCCGGAAGAATTATCCGCCGCCAATGCCATTATTAGGAATGCATCCGGTGCCGTTAAGGAATATTCCGATATTGTTAATCAGTATGGCTTGACAAGCGACAAACAGGTAAAGGCATATGTGGAAGCCGAAACCAAATATTTGAATACCCAAACGGCGGCATATCAAGAAAATAAACGAATCGTTACTATGCGCAATAATTTGGAAGCGCAAGTGACCAAAAAAACGGAAGATGAAGCGAAAGAACAACAAAAATTAAGCGAAGAAGCCAAGAAACAACGCATCGCCTTAATACAGGCGGAAATCAATGCAATCAATCTTGAAATATCCGCCACAGATGCAGGGACGGACAAGATGTTGGAATTGCGTTTGAAGAAGATTGAAGCGGAACGCCGGTTGGAGTTGGAAAGAAATTCGCAAATGTTGGAATCCGAACGGCAGGATGAAGCGGCCATCAATGCCAAGTATGACAAGGCGGTATTGGATGCGAAAAAACAATTTAATATTGAGGTGTCCAAACTAACCGTCCAACGGTTGCAGGCGGAACAACAGGCGATTCAATTGCAGATAGCCGTAACGGAAGATGGTACGGAAGAAATGTTGAATCTTCGGTTGGCGAATATCGAAAAACAACGCCAAATCGAAATCGAATCCAATAAGCAATTGGCCGAAGATTTACGACAGGATGAAAAGGCCATCAATGCGAAATACGATGCAATGCGTCTGAAAGAAACGGCCGATTTCAACACCAAGTTGGCAAAGCGGGATTTGGACGCATTACAGGAAAGGCAGGCGGCCGAATTTAGTTTGCTGAACAAGAATGAACGCCAAAAAACCATCTTCCGCTTGCAACAGGAAAAGGCGCGTTTGTTGGCAATCTTGGAATTGGATAAAACCGCAACGGAGAAGATGACTACGGAAGAAATCGCCGCCATAAAAGCGACCATTGCCGCCATTGATAAAGAAGCCAAGAAAACGCCATATAATAACCTTTATGAATTATTCGGCATTGGGTTAGATTCCGACCAACAGGGCGCATTGAATACGGCCATTGATACCGTCAAAGATGCCATCGGTTCGATTGCTGATTCGTGGAATCAAGCGGCGGATGCCGCATTGGAATCAGCCAACGCACAAGTTGATGCGGCGCAAAAAGTATTGGATGCGGAAATTGAAGCCCGCAACGCCGGTTATGCCAATTCGGTAGCCACGGCGCAAAAAGAATTGGAATTAGCCCGGTCAAATCAGCAAAAGGCACAAAAGGAAAAGGAAAAGGCCCAAAAGGCGCAATTGGCCATTGATAGTATTACACAGGCATCTTCGTTGGTCACGGCATCTGCAAATCTTTGGTCAACTTTGTCATTGGTTTCTCCGGCATTGGCCATTGCGGCCATTGCAACAATGTGGACATCCTTTGCATATTCCAAGATAAAGGCGGCGCAGGTCACGAAGCCGGTGGAAACATATGGTTCCGGAACCGTTGAACTATTGCAGGGCGGAAGCCACGCAAGCGGCCACGATATTGATTTGGGCCGCAAGCCGGACGGAACGCGCAGACGCGCAGAGGGTGGCGAATATTTTGCCGTTATCAACAAAAGGAATTCACGCCGGTACGGTCATATCATCCCGGACGTTATCAATTCATTCAACAATGGCACATTCGCAGACCGTTACCAACGCGCAAATGCCGCAATGGCCGGTTATGCCATCGGAATGATAGGTGGCGGGAATACCGATGTTTCCGCGCTTGAAAGGGACGTTGCCGCCATCCGCAAACAGGGGGACCAATCCCGTTTCGTGGATGGACAGGGAAATACGGTCATCCGGTATAAGAACCTAACCCGGAAGATTCATAAAAACTAATAGAAATCAATAGAAATTTATAGATTATGACCCCGATTTATAAATTTGAACTATCAGCCGGAGAAGATACGCAAGATGCATACCCGATATATGGGAATGATTTAAGCAAAGATTTTGAACGGCAATCGAATGAACAATTTTTCCGGGCGAAACTGTCCGGAAAATTGACATTTCAATGCGCCGATTATGATTTCATTGCCGGACAGGCATTCGACACGCAATTTCTGTTCAAAATATATATATCCTATTCCGGCGGCACCTTGTGGCAGAATTATTGGCAGGGAACATTTTGGAAGACCGATTGCGAATTCAATGATGATGACAAAACCGTTATCGTAACGCCAACGGTGGATGACCAATACAATGCCGTATTGGCCGGAATGGAAAAAGAATTCGATTTGATTACTTTGGCCCCGGCCATTGAACGAATCAAATTCGATAAGCGGCCGATGATTCAGATATATAGTTTGGGAAGCACGACAATGGCGTGTTTCCTTTCCGGTATGTGGTGGGAACAGGAATGCCAAGCGGTTGATAATGCAAATACATTACGCAATACATATCATTTTTCCGACTGCGCAAGCCAAAATGTTTATGTCCTTACCGGAGAGATTAACCGGGAAATTGCACCTGTTGGTAGCGGTTATACGTTTAGTATCATTCACGATTATGATGAAATAGGATATTTTTGGTTAGCGACATTAACGCGAATAAGCGATGGCGCAATTTGGCAATATCAAACAGGTTATGGCGCAAGTGAACCCACATTGCCATTGACATTGTATCCTGTGTCGGGTACGGCCGCAACGGCGAATGTAAATATAGATGAAAGGACCATACAGATATTCGGCCGATATATTACTGATGCGACATCCATACTTGGTACGCCAACACAACAATTGTCGCGCGATAATGATATTTGCCCGGATAATCGCAATTATTCACGTTGTATCGGATACGCATTTGATGTCATTCGTTTTTCCACACGATTGACCACGACACCTACCCAATGGGGAATTCTGCAACCCGGGCAATATTATCTTCCCCCGTCGGATTTGGCGAAATATTATCCGGTAGCCCGTAACAATTGGGCCGGAGTATCAGTATGGTTTATGTTTTCGGATATAGATTGGTATTTGGAAGAAAATGCCCGCAAAGAATACACATTGAACAATGCGTATCCGATATGGTCCGTTATTTCGGTCCTTTTGGGGCAGATTGCGCCGGGCATAACGCACGCCGGGACGACGGATTATTCGCAATTCCTATATGACTATAACCCGTTTTTAGAGAATGACCAACGGTTATTCATAACGCCGAAATCAAACATTCTTTCGGCGGGCTATGACCAACCCGCACAGAAAGCCCCGATAACATTGAAAATGATTACGGATATGTTACGCGATTGTTTCCGGTGTTATTGGTTTATTGATTCATCTAATCGTTTTCGTATCGAACATATCGAATATTTCCGCAATGGTGGTTCATATTCCGGT
>Ga0265298_10001012_pt1 | contig 41670 bp, 38 predicted proteins | sample AusTroGonzalo_MG_3_FD_193486 | JGI IMG/M metagenome (GOLD analysis project Ga0265298, IMG submission 193486) | Bovine rumen microbial communities from tropical cattle in Woodstock, Queensland, Australia - Gonzalo_01 | ecosystem: Host-associated > Mammals > Digestive system > Stomach > Rumen ... | reverse complement strand
CATGTCTAGTGTAACTAGTATAACTAGTGAACCTAGCAGGTCTATTGGCCTTAATGGGAGATTTTTGGGGCTATGAGAATAAAAACCGATGATTCGTTTGTTGGGTCGTAGCTTTTTTGTATCTTTGCTCACGAAATTTATCATGCATGAATAATGAATCAGATCAAGCGCTTCCTTATATGGCTTAAACGAATCAACCATTGTATGGGATTCGGCATACAGTCGCCTACTGACTATCGTTTTGCACGGACGATCATCAGCGAGTCGTGGCCTTATTATGCTTATGAGGAATTCGAGCAGGAGTCTGATTGGTTGAAACAAAAGCTTGGAAAACTCTATTTCCGTATTACTAACGAACGACAGCCAGACACTATTATAGATATGGTGGGAGCGGCTCCTTATGCAAAAAGGGCGTGCTCGAAATCTCGTGTGGTGGATAATACTGACCATGTCGATATTGCTTTCGTACCCATTGAGTGTGAGTACCAGCAGTTGCTTGATATGTGTGATGACCATTCTATTGTGGTGTTTGAGGGCATCAATCGCATGATGCCATTATGGCATTGCATAGAATACGACCAACGAACGACTATTACCTTTGACCTTTATTATTGCGGCGTGGTGCTATTCAATAAGAAAAGGTCGAAGCAGAATTATATAGTGAACTTCTAAAATCCTATAACCTTAAATCCTTTCAACCTATGACTAAAATCTATACTCGACGTGGAGATACCGGAATGACCGACCTGATTGGCGGTATCAGAATCAAGAAAAACAATGTGCGACTTGAAGCCTACGGTACTGTTGATGAGGTGAGTTCTCATCTTGGTCTCCTTGCTGCTATGCTGGAGAGTGATGATGACCGTGGTATGCTTCTGCGCATACAGAATAATCTGTTTAATATCGGTTCGCATCTGGCAACGGATCAGAGCCAAACGGAATTGTCTGCGTCTGCCCGTTTGCCAGAAGGTGAGACGGAGGCACTGGAAAAACTGATAGATGAATTAACGCAAAAGGTGCCAGAAACTCACGGCTTTATATTGCCTGGTGGGACAATGGCGGCTGCTCAGGCACATGTATGCCGAACCGTCTGTCGACGGGCTGAACGCAGTGTTCTCACATTGATGGAAGAGGCAGAAGTGGCCCCCGATGTTATTCAATATTTGAACCGTTTAAGCGACTATTTGTATGTTTTAGCAAAAAAAATTAATTTTAACGCTCATCACAGTGAAATTTTATGGCAAAAAACTTGCAGATAGAAATTAATTTACTAATTTTGCAAACCTAAAGAAGAAACTTTTCAAAAAACTATAAAACTATGTATTGGACTCTAGAATTAGCTTCAAAACTGGAAGACGCTCCCTGGCCCGCAACTAAGGAGGAACTGATTGATTATGCCATACGTTCGGGATGTCCTTTGGAGGTTCTTGAGAATCTACAGGAAATCGAGGATGAAGGCGATGTGTATGAAAGCATCGAGGATATCTGGCCTGACTATCCTACCAAAGAGGACTTCCTTTTCAACGAAGATGAATATTAACAAATAAGCGATGTAATAGATCATGTTACATCGCTTATTTTTTATCTGTTATATAGCTTCGCTGCCAAGGCGCCACTGATGTTGTGCCATACGCTGAATACTGCACCTGGAATGGTGGCAAGTGGGAAGGTTGCGAAATGAAGTACGGCCAATGAGGAAGCCAGACCGCTGTTCTGCATGCCCACCTCAACGCTGAGTGCCACACACTTCGGTTTGGGTAAACGCAGCATGCGTCCGATGAGAAAGCCGACTGAAAGTCCGAGAAGGTTGTGAAGCACAACGACGAGTATCACTACCAGTCCGCCCATTAACAAGCGGTCAGCATTGTGTGAAACGATGATACCCACGACCAAGGCGATTACTACCGACGAGAATGCGGGCAGGTAGGGCGTAATCGCCTTGGTCATTTTGGGTATGAATCGTTGGCAGAGTAGTCCGGCGATGATGGGCGCAATGACCACATAGACAATGCTTTGCAACATGCCAAGTGTATCTACATCTACCATGGTGCCAGCCATCAACCAAACCAAGAATGGCGTGAGGATTGGTGCCAGAAGTGTAGAGGTGGCTGTCATACCAACAGATAGTGCGAGGTCGCCTTTGGCGAGATAGGTGATAACATTCGAGGCCGTACCGCCAGGACAACATCCTACGAGGATGACACCCAGTGCGAGTTCTTTCGGCAGGGAGAAAACGACTGTCAGTGCCCATGCTAATAGTGGCATGACTGTAAATTGCGCCAAACAACCTATGAGTATGTCTTTAGGTCGGCTGAGTACGATGCGGAAATCATGTGGAGAGAGTGTCAGCCCCATGCCAAACATAATCACACCGAGCATGGGATTGATGAACCATGTGTCAATCCATGAAAACGAGAGAGGCAAGAGTACTGAGATGGCTGCAATGGCGAGAACTAACAGTCCCATCCAGCGGGCGATGAAATCACAAATCTTTTTCATAACGAGTATAAACGTAAATGGTTATTGGTCAGCTCTGGGAATCCAGATGATCATTTTTTGCGGGCCGCGATTATTCCAAGTGGCGTAGGGAATGGCGGTGATGATGGCATCGATGGGTTCTACACCTGGAAACGCAGATTTACCAATCATGTCGATGAGTACAATGCCGCCTAATTCGTCTTCCTTAAAACGTGTTGTTAGTTTCTCGGTGGGGAAGATATGTTTATCAAAGACTTCACGGTCCAGCTGGTCGCAGGTTTCCAGACAATAAACCAATGGCCCGCGCTCAATAGCTAACTTGCCGCGGAGATCTTCCACCTGCTCGTTGGCTTCGATGTATCTTACCTTCATGGGAAAGCTGAGCTCGATGACGTCACCCTTCTTCCATCTACGTTTCAATGTGATGTAATCATGATTCTCAGGATATAGCATTTTCCCGTTTACGCTGATGCCATAGGGCTTTGCCTGATTGACGTAGGTATAGAGATCGTTGTTAGTCGGCGATTGCTTCAGCCATGATGGCAGGCGCAACATGATGGCAAACTTGCCACCGCCCTTGTTGATCCTGATTCTGACTTTCCCGTCCCATGGATAGTCAGTCATCTGTTCAAGCTCTACATTGCCAATCTTTGCTTTGCCTTGGACATAGAGGTTCACATAGATGTCCTTTCCCTTTTGTGCATAGATATAACCTGGCACGGAAGCAATGAAACGAGTGATGTTGCCTGGACAGCAGGCACATCCGAACCATGCCTGTCGTTTATGTTTGCCTGTACTCTCCAGTGGGTTGTCGTAGAAGAAACGGTCGCCGGAGAGTGACACGCCGCTTAGTACATTATTATATAGCGCGCGCTCTACAATATCTATATATTTGGACTCGCCTGTTGCCAAGAACATACGATAGTTCCAATAGACATTAGCAATGGCAGCGCAGGTTTCACAGTAGGCGGTGCGAGAAATTAGCTCGTAATTGGGCCCGAAGCCTTCATTGGATGAACGGCTGCCGATGCCACCGGTGATAAATAGTTTCTTTGAACTCATGTTCTCCCAGATGCGTTCCAACGCATGGAAGTAGGCCGTATCGCCTGTAAGGGCTGCCATATCGGCAACGCCACTGTACAGATAACCGGCTCTGACGGCATGACCTACTATTTCGTCTTGTTGGAGAATAGGCTTGTGGTCTTGTGAGTACTCACTGGGTTCGCGTCCATCGGTGTGACGCCCCGTCTCTTCAATGAAATAGCGGGCACCTTCCAGATAACGCTTGTCGCCCGTGGTCTTGTATAGCTTACAAAGTGCCATCTCTATGATGGGATGCCCGTCGGGACGGTGAATCTGTCCTTCGTGAGGACCAAATGTCTGGCAAATCAAGTCGGCATTCTTGATGGCAACATCGAGAAGTGTTCTTTTGCCTGTAGCCTTATAATGAGCCACGGCACTCTCAATCAGATGACCAGCATTATAAAGCTCATGGGAATTAATCTTCTCCCATCGATGTGTTCCCCACCAGGCAGAGAGACGTTTGCAGCGGTTTGTAACACAAGTAGTTAGATAACCGTCTGGTTCTTGTGCCAAAGCGATAATATTGATGACGGAATCCAGGTAATGGTCTAATTGAGCATCATAGTGAACTGCCAAAGAATAGCTGGCACCCTCAATGATTTTATATGGGTCGGTATCATCGAAAGGGTAGTCGCCCCGATGTTCCCCCTTGATAAGTCCTGCTGCCAGTGCAAAGTTGTCGAAACGCCCGTTCTTCTCGCATTCGCGAAAAGCCGAAGGTATACTGACGAGGCGGTTTACCTCAATGCGTGGTGTCCAAAAGATATCGTTGAGTTGTACTTGGGTGAACGGCACTTCCTTAATTTGGGCTGTTAGGCTTGTAGCATATAGAAATGCGCAGGCAAATAATGTTTTTCTCATGTCTCAATGTCGTTATTTGCTTGCAAAGATAATCTTTTTACTTGAGAAGTGTTGCGTAAACGATAAAAAAATAGTACCTTTGCACCCGAAAAGATTGAATAAGGTATTTTATAAGAAAAATAGTATTATGAGAAAAGAATGGAGAGGTTTTAAAGGAACCAAGTGGACCGAGGAGGTTAATTTACGAGATTTTATTCAGAACAACTACACAGCTTATGAGGGTGATGAGTCATTTCTTGTAGGACCTACTGATGCAACTAATCAGTTGTGGGGACGTCTTCAGGAACTCCAGAAGGAAGAGCGTGCCAAGGGTGGCGTGCTGGACATGGAGACGGAGATTGTTTCTAGCATGACTGCTTATGGTCCTGGTTATATTGACGAGAGCAAGAAAGACCTCGAGAAGGTAGTTGGTCTGCAGACTGACAAACCTCTGAAGCGTGCCTTTATGCCTTTCGGTGGAATTAAGATGGCTGAGCAGGCTTGCACTAACTATGGTTACAAGCCATCAGAGAAGTTACATGAGATCTTTACCAAGTATTGCAAGACTCACAACGACGGCGTATTTGATGCTTACACTGAAGAGATGAAGCACGTACGTCACAACCACATCCTGACTGGTCTGCCCGACACTTATGGTCGTGGTCGTATCGTGGGTGACTACCGTCGTGTGGCTCTGTATGGTATTGACTTTATCATTGCCGAGAAGGAAGCTGATAAGCGTAACTGTGGTGCCGGTGTGATGAGCGATGATATCATCCGTCAGCGTGAGGAGATCTCTATGCAGATCAAGGCTCTGAAGGAGATGAAAGCTATGGCTCAGATCTACGGTTTCGATATTTCTCAGCCTGCTAACAATGCACGTGAGGCTGTTCAGTGGCTGTACTTCGGCTACCTGGCTGCTATCAAGACTCAGAACGGTGCAGCTATGTCAGTAGGTCGTGTATCTACATTCCTTGATATCTACATCCAGCGTGATTTGGAAGAAGGTACTCTGACCGAGAACGAGGCACAGGAGCTGATCGACCACCTGGTAATGAAGTTCCGCATGGTTAAGTTCGCTCGTATCCCTTCATACAACGAGCTCTTCTCTGGAGACCCTGTATGGGCTACCCTCGAAGTAGGTGGTATGGGTATGGACGGACGCCACATGGTAACCAAGAACGACTTCCGCTTCCTCCACACACTGGAGAACATGGGTCCTTCACCCGAACCTAACCTGACAGTACTTTATTCTCCCCGCTTGACTCCTCAGTTCAAGAACTATGCAGCTATGATCTCTGTGAAGACCAGCTCTATCCAGTACGAGAACGATGAGGTAATGCGTCCTGTATGGGGTGACGACTATAGCATCTGCTGCTGTGTAAGTGCTACACAGACTGGTAAGGAGATGCAGTTCTTCGGAGCACGTGCCAACCTGGCTAAGTGTTTCCTCTATGCTTGTAACGGTGGTGTTGATGCTAAGACACGTGAGCAGGTTGCTCCTGGTTTCCGTCCTATCAAGGATGAATACCTCACATGGGAGGAGCTGGAGCCTCGCTTCGACCAGGCTATGGACTGGTTGGCAGGTGTATATGTAAACACCCTGAACTTGATCCACTACATGCACGATAAGTACTTCTACGAGGCTGCTGAGATGGCTCTGATCGATACCAACGTACGTCGTACATTCGCTACTGGTATCGCAGGTTTCTCACACGTAGTAGACTCAATCTCTGCTGTTAAGTATGCTAAGGTGAAGATGATTCGCGACGAGGAGGGATTCAACGTTGACTATGTAGCTGAGGGCGACTTCCCCCGCTACGGTAACGATGACGACCGCGCCGACGAGATTGCAGTATGGCTGCTGAAGACCTTCGTGAAGAAGATTCGCAAGCACGCTACCTATCGTAACGCTACTCCAACCTGCTCTATTCTCACCATCACCTCTAACGTCGTATATGGTAAGTACACTGGTAACCTGCCTGATGGTCGTCGTGCTGGTACTCCTCTGTCTCCTGGTGCTAACCCAAGCTACGGTGCAGAGAAGAACGGTCTGCTGGCATCTCTGAACTCAGTAGCTAAGCTGCCTTACGAGTATGCCCTCGATGGTATCTCTAACACTCAGACCATCAGTCCTAACACTCTTGGTCACAATGATGAGGAGCGCGCTACTACACTGGTTCGCGTTATGGACGGTTACTTCAGCCGTGGTGCTCACCACCTGAATGTGAACGTATTTGGTGTTGATAAACTGCGCGATGCAATGGAGCATCCTGAGAAGCCCGAGTACGCTAACTTCACCATCCGTGTATCTGGCTACGCTGTGAAGTTCATCGACCTGACTCGCGAGCAGCAGGAGGATGTTATCGCTCGTCAGTCACACGAGAGCCTTTAATTCTAGGCATTCCTAGGTTTTCCTAGGGGTACCTAGGTTCACCTAAACAATTAAAAGTATGACTAGCAAAGGCTATATACATTCTACCGAATCCTTCGGCTCCGTTGACGGGCCGGGGATTCGGTTTTTGATTTTTATGCAGGGTTGTCACATGCGTTGTCGCTACTGTCACAATCCTGACACATGGAAAACCGGAGGGTCTGAATCATCCGGGAATTCCGGAGCGGTTGGAACACCGACTACAGTCGAAGAGCTTCTCGACAAGGCGGAGCGCTATCGCAGCTATTGGGGGGCTGAAGGCGGTGTCACCGTGAGCGGTGGTGAGGCATTGCTGCAGATAGACTTCTTGATAGACCTCTTTGAGGAAGCCAAACGTCGTGGCATCAATACCTGTCTGGATACGTCAGCACAGCCATTTACCCGCGAAACGGTTTTCTTCCCCAAGTTTGAGCGATTGATGAAAAGCACCGATTTGGTCCTGCTTGATATTAAGCATATCGATTCGGAGCGCCATCAGTGGTTGACAGGACATCCCAATGAACGTATATTAGACTGTGCCCGCTATCTGGATGAGATAGGAAAACCGTTTTGGATTCGCCATGTCTTAGTGCCAGGAATAACGGATGATGAACAACAACTAAAGCGTCTTCGTGCTTTTGTTGATACGCTTCATCATGTGAAAAAGGTAGAAGTGCTGCCATATCATACATTGGGAACCTTTAAATGGCAACAACTGGGTATCGACTATACCCTGAAAGATGTTCCAACACCAACTTCTGAACAGGTTAAAACGGCAGAGCGGATACTTGTGAAGTAACCGCTTTTTCCGTTTATTATATAATAAAAGGAGAACGCATGCGTTATAATAAACGTGTTTAGGCGAATTCTGTTGATATTGGCCCTTGGTGTTGTGGCGGTGCAAGAAGTCAGCGCACAATATGATCCTTCGTTCAGTCATTACTGGGCGATGGAGACTTCTTTTAATCCTGCTTCCGTTGGCAAACAAGAGAAAATAAATATTGTAGGTGCCTATAATATGACGTTGACGGGTTTTGAGCATAGTCCCAAAACGATGTATGCTTCTGCCGATATGCCTTTCTTCCTTCTTGGTGCTTATCACGGCGCTGGTGTTCGTTTTACCAATGATGCTATCGGCCTTTTCTCGCATAAAACATTTGCTTTGCAATATGCCTACAAGCAGAATTTGTTTGGTGGAACATTGAATATAGGCTTGCAGGCTGCCATGTTAAGTGAGACCTTTAATGGTTCCAAGTTGGATTTGGATCAAGGCAACGACGTCGCTTTTTCAACTTCCGAGATAACTGGTTCCGCCTTTGATCTGGGTGCAGGACTCTACTATCAGCACAAGAATTGGTATGTTGGAGCTTCTGTTCAACATGCTTTAGCACCGACGGTGGAACTAGGCGAAACGAATGAGTTGTCTCTCTCCCAGACATATTATTTTACTGGAGGATGCAATATTCGTTTAAGAAATCCGTTCTTAACAATACAGCCCTCTGTTTTAGGACGCTTCGACGGTGTGGGCTATAGGGCTGATATAACGAGCCGACTAACCTATACGCACGAAAACAGAGTTATGTATGCTGGATTGGGATACAGTCCCAGCAATTCAGTGACGGTGTTCTTGGGGGGCGACTTCCATGGCGTTCGATTAGGTTATGCCTATGAGATCTATACGAATGGAGTCAGTCTGGGAAATGGTTCCCATGAGTTGTTTGTCGGTTATCAGACCGACATAGATTTGTTCAAGAAAGGACGTAACCGTCATCAGTCAGTAAGACTGCTTTGACTATTGAATAGAAATAATGAAGATTAAGAATATGAAGAAGAATGTAATGATAGTGCTTAGCGCCATGATGGTGTTGCTGCTTGCCAGTTGTTTTGGTGGCAAGGAAGCAACTTCTACTGGTGGTGAGTTGACGGGAGCATCAGGACGTGCTTTCTCTGAGCCAGCTCCTTATGGAATGGTGCTTGTCAAACGCGGTCATCTGCGCATGGGTATGGAAACTGCCGATACGCTTTGGGGCAAACAGACGCCAGTGAGAGACATCTCAGTGGAAGGCTTCTGGATGGATGATACTGAGATTACTAACTCTGAGTATCGTCAGTTTGTGAATTATGTTCGCGACTCCATCATCCGTGAGCGTTTGGCTGATCCTAACTATGGAGGTGACGAGAGCTATAAGATTGAGGAAGATAAGAATGGCGATCCCATTAAGCCGCACCTTAACTGGAAGAAGAACCTTCCTCGCAAGCCCAATGAGGAAGAGCTTCGTGCCATGGAGAGTGTCTATGTGATCAATCCTGTAACGGGTGAGAAGATGCTCGATGCCAGTCAGATGAACTATCGTTATGAAGTGTATGACTATACTGAGGCTGCACTGCGTCGCAACCGTTTGAATCCTGAAGAGCGAAACCTCAATACTGATGTCCAGGCCAATCCTAACGAGCAGGTGTGGATATCTAAAGATACCGCTTATATTAATGATGAAGGACGCATCATCCGTGAGACCATTAACCGTCCTCTTTCAGGTCCATGGGATTTCTTGAACACATACATTGTTAATATATACCCCGATACCACCTGCTGGGTGAACGACTTCCCCAATGCTGATAACGAGGTATACATGCGTAACTATTTCTCTGCTCCCGCCTATAATGATTACCCTGTTGTCGGTGTGACATGGGAACAGGCGAATGCTTTCTGTGCTTGGCGCACTGATTATCTGCTGAAAGGACTTGGTGGCGCAGCACGATATGTTCAGCGTTATCGTCTGCCGACCGAGGCTGAGTGGGAGTTTGCTGCTCGTGGCAAAGATCAGAACGAATTCCCTTGGCAGAACGAAGATGTGGCCAGCGGTAAGGGATGCTTCTTTGCCAACTTCAAGCCAGAGGGCGGTAATTATACCAAGGATGGTAATCTGATAACCAGTCGTACAGGAATCTATTCAGCCAACTCCAATGGTCTCTTTGATATGGCAGGTAATGTGGCAGAGTGGACTTCTACCATTTATACCGAAGCAGGTGTGGATGCGATGAACGACATCAATCCACAGCTGAAGTACAATGCCGCTAAGGAAGATCCATATCGTTTGAAGAAGAAGAGCGTGCGTGGTGGTTCATGGAAAGATCCCGAGAGCTATATCCGTTCAGCATGGCGTTCATCTGAGTATCAGAATCAGCCACGTTCGTATATAGGTTTCCGCTGCGTACGCAGTCTGGCTAATACCACAAGTGACAAGGCCCGTCCTACAAAGGCAACGACCAAGAAAACGAGAAAATAACTAAAAAACTTCAAGAAGAATGACTATCTACAGTAAATTCAATATCGTCTATCGCTTGCAGAAGTGGATGGACAGCGTTCCTGGACAGACGTTCCTTAACTACGCCTATAGCTGGGGTGCATCAATCGTTATCTTGGGTACGCTCTTTAAGTTGACCCATCTGGCAGGAGCAAACTTCTTCCTGTTCCTTGGTATGGGTACTGAGGTGTTCGTGTTCTTTATTTCAGCCTTCGACCGTCCTTTCGACAAGACTGCCGATGGTATGGATCTGCCTACGCATGTGGGTATGGTTGCAGGAGCACAGAATCTGGAAAATCAGGATATTCCTGAGGGATTGGAATTCTCTGAGCAGCAGAATACAGGCGCAACTGGAGCATCTGTTACTGGAGCAGGTGTAGCTGGCGGTGGTACCATTATTATTGGTGGCGGCGTTGTTGGCGGTGGTACTGTTAGTGGTAATGGCGTCGTTGGCGGCAGTGCTGTTGGTGGAACAACAGAAGTTGATACTGAGGCTATTGCTGCCGTTTCTTCATCTGTGTCAACGATGGCTGGTGGTACGGTCGTTTCTCCCGCTCCTTCTGTCAATCCCGAACTGGAAGAAGCTACCTCAAACTATGTCGACGAGTTGAAGCGACTCACCGAGATGTTGCAGAAGGTTTCCGAGCAGAGCGAGCGCTTGACACGCGACAGCGAGGAGATGGAAAACCTCAACCGCACGCTTACCGGCATCTGCAAGGTTTACGAGATGCAGCTTAAGGGAGCCAGTCAGCAGATTGGAACCATCGATGAGATTAATGACCAGACCCGTAAGATGGCCGATCAGATTGCAGAGCTCAATAAGATTTATGCCCGCATGATTGAGGCTATGACGGTGAATATGCCGAAAGGCCTATAACTACTATAGTGCTTATAGTACCTATAGTGCCTATAGTAACTATAGTTCTTAGAAAAAAGAAAAGAAACAATGGCAATAAAGAAAAGACCTGTCTCTCCTCGCCAAAAGATGATCAACCTGATGTATGTCGTCTTGATGGCAATGCTTGCGCTGAATGTCTCTAACGAGGTGCTCAACGGCTTCTCCATCGTGGAGGAAAGTCTGAACCGCACCACAGCCAATGCATCGAAGGAGAACGAGGCTATATATGAGGACTTTGAGCAACAGATGGCTGCCAATCCTCAAAAGACAAAGGAATGGTATGACAAGGCTCAGCAGGTGAAGCACATGTGTGACTCACTCTACAACTTTGCGGCTGAGTTGAAACTTGCCATCGTCCAGGAAGCCGATGGTAAAGACGGCGATCCTGCTAATATCCGTAACAAGGAAGACCTTGAAGCTGCTAATCAGGTGATGCTTGCTCCTGGTCGCGGACGTGGTGATGAGTTACGTCGAGCTATTGATTCCTTCCGCGAGCGTATGTTGAGAATGGTTCCCGATCCTGCTCAGCAGAAGATTATTGCCAGTAACCTGACAACGGAAGTTCCTCCCACAGGTTTGGGAAAGAACTGGCAAGAGTATATGTTTGAAGCCATGCCAACATCGGCTGCTGTGACCCTTCTTTCCAAGTTGCAGAGTGATGTACGCTATGCTGAGACCGAAGTGCTGCATACCTTGGTACAGAACATCGACGTAAAGGATATCCGTGTGAATGCGCTTGATGCCTTCGTGATTCCCAATTCGCAGACCATTGTGCGTGGCGATAAGTTCTCTGCCCACATCGTTATGGCAGCTGTCGATACCACTCAGGTTCCTGATATTTATATTGGTAATCAGAAGATGGATCTGAAGGATGGTCTTTACGAGACTGTCTGCGGACGTACCGGCGACTTCACTCTGAAAGGTTTCATAGAGACAGTCAATGGTAACGGTGATAAGCTGCGTCGCGACTTTGAACAGAAGTACACGGTTGTTGATCCCAGCGCCACAGTCTCTGCTGATTTGATGAATATGTTGTATGCCGGTTATAGCAACCCCATCAGTATCTCTGTGCCCGGCGTTCCCCAGAATAAGATTACGGCAACGATGACCAACGGCTCGCTGACCTCTACTGGCCCCGGAAAGTACATCGCACGTCCCTCTAAGATAGGTGAGAATGCCGTCATCACAGTGACTTCCACAAACACTGGACGTCCACAGCAGATGGGACAGTTCTCGTTCCGAGTGCGTCGCCTGCCCGATCCTACACCTTATATAGATATAAAGGATGAGAAAGGTAATCCTGTGCGCTTCAAGGGCGGTGGCTTGTCAAAAGCCAGTCTGATGTCGCTCGACGGTATAGGTGCAGCTATCGACGATGGCATCTTGGATATCGGTTTCCGTGTCATTTCGTTCGAGACTGTGTTCTACGACAATATGGGTAATGCCGTTCCTTGGGTAGGCGAGGGTAGTAAGTTCTCTGCACGTCAGAAAGACACCTTCCGCAAGTTGACGCGTAACCGTCGTTTCTACATTTCGCGTGTGAAAGCCATTGGTCCCGATGGAATTGAGCGTACGCTGCCTACATCGATGGAAATCATTGTGAAGTAAATACAAGACAAGATAAAAAGTAACTAAGATATGAAAAGACTATTGTTCTTGATGATGATAACGCTGGTAGCTGGTGGTGCGATGGCACAACCCAAGCAGCGCCGTAATCAGCAGACTACGGAGAAGAAACAGCAGCAGACCGGCACACAGGGCATGACGCAGCGCATGCGTCTCCAGTATCCCACGGCTCTTGATATGCCTGAGGATGTAGTGTGGCGTCGTGATATCTACCGCGAGATAGATCTCAACAAGGAGGCCAATGCCGGCCTTTATGATCCTGTGGAACCCGTAGGCAAGCAGATGAACCTGTTCACCTATATCTTCAAACTGGCGCTCCAGGGCTATATCCCCGTCTATGAGTACCGCTTGGATGGTAACGAGGTGCTTGAAGCTTCTGCCAAGATCGACATGAAGACCGTGCTCGACAACTATCATATCTTCTATGAGGAGAAAGACGGTAAGTTGAAGGTTGATAATAGTGACATCCCTTCTTCCGAGGTGAAGATGTATTATCTGAAGGAGAGCGCTTATTACAATCAGGCCAACTCCACCTTCCACATCAAGCCCTTGGCACTCTGTCCTGTGATGCTGCGCGAAGATGATTTTGGTGGTGAGGCAGCCAAGTATCCTTTGTTCTGGGTGAAGTACAGTGAGGTAGAACCTTACCTCAGTCGTCAGACCATCAAGACCAGCGACATCAATGACGCCGCAATCATGAACCTTGACGATTATTTCACGTTGAACAAGTACGACGGAAAGATCTACAAGACCGCCAACCGTCTTGGTAAGACCTTGGCACAGATAGCAGGCAACGACACCACGAAGCTGTCTTCCGAGCAAAAGCGTATCGAGAAAGAACTGGAGAATTTCCGCAATGGCATCTTCGGTGAGCGAGAAAAACCGCAGGTTCCTGATAGCATAGCTGCTACTGCCACGAAGGAGAAGAAGACCACCGCACGACGCACTCGTACTGCTGAGAAGAAAGAAAAGGTGACGAAAACCAAGACCAAGAGCGCTCCCAGCAGCGGATCTTCGGCAGCAAGAGTCTCCGTGCGCAGGCAACGACATTAACATTCATACCATATGATGAAGAGATTATTCTTTCATAGATTGTCCCTTACGGCGATGGCATTGTTTCTGACGATGTCATCGCTTGCGCAAGATATTCAGATAGGCGCCAAGGGAGGACTTGATCTCACGTCCATGGAGTTCTCTTCCTCAAGCGATATCTTGGACGAAAGCAATCGTGCAGGTTTCTTCATTGGTCCCACCATGCGCATCGGAACACCGGTCATGGGCCTCTCTGTCGATGTATCGGCGCTCTACGATCAACGTAATATCAAGGTTGGCACCCGCACGCTTACTCAGGAATGTTTGGTAGTACCGGCGCATGCCCGCTTGGGTGTGGATGTAGGCGATCTGCTTGGCATCTTCATCTGCGCTGGTCCGCAGCTGAACTATAACCTCGGAAAGTCTTCTTTCCAGTGGGAGGATGTCGATAAGTATCGCAAGCACTTCACCTTCCAGGAGACCACACTCAGCGTGAACTTCGGTTTAGGTGCGAAGATTGGCGGTAATCTGGAGGCAGGCATCTATTATAATGTGCCTTTAGGAAAGACCGCTGACTTCACTTGGGATACCTTGGCAACAGAACTGCAAGACCAGGATATGCACACAGCAAAATCCAAAACCAACGCCTGGCGTTTAGCCGTTTCTTATTATTTCTAATATTTCTTCCAACGCGTGACCTACGCAGATGTCATATTACCGCTGCCGTTAGACGGCTTTTTTACCTATGCTGTTCCTCAGTCCATGGAAGGCACGGTGGCAATAGGCATGCGTGTGCTCGTGCCTTTCGGAAGAAGTAAAACCTATCTGGCTATCATTGCTCGCCTTCACCAGCAGAAGCCAGAAGGCTACGAGGTGAAGGCTATTCTTCAGCAGATTGATGATTCTCCTATTCTCTTGCCGCAACAGTTGAAGTTGTGGCAATGGATATCCGATTATTATATGTCGCCCATTGGCGAGGTCTATAAGGCCGCCCTCCCTGCAGGCTTAAAGGCAGAAGACGGTTACCGTCCCCGCACGGAGACCTATATCCGCCTCACCGCCAACTATCGTCATGAGGCACCTCTGCATGTAGCTCTCAATATCCTGACGCGTGCCTCTAAACAGTTGGAGGCCTTCATTGGCTATCTGTCGCTGTCACGTTGGGACACCATAGAGGGAGACACCTGTCGTGAACCTGTGGTGGAGATAACGCGTGAGGAACTCATGAACTCCACGGGCGCGACACTGCCCATCATCAATCAGTTGGTGAAGCGAGGCTTCCTGGAAACCTACGAGGTGGAGGTTGGTCGCTTGAATCACGGAGGGCAACCCCATCCCGAACTCATCAAGTCTTTGAATCCCGCACAGGAGAATGCCTACAATCAGATTCTGCTGTCGTTTATGAAGAAGAGGGTGACGCTGCTTCATGGTGTTACCTCCAGCGGAAAGACAGAGATATACATCCATCTCATTCAGCGTGAGATAGAGCAGCATCGTCAGGTGCTCTACCTGTTACCAGAGATTGCGCTCACTGTTCAGATGATGCAACGTCTTCAGCGCGTGTTCGGCAATCGTTTGGGAATCTATCATTCCAAGTATAGCGATGCCGAGCGTGTGGAGATATGGCAGAAGCAGCTCTCTGATAATCCCTACGATATTATTCTTGGTGCCCGTTCGGCAGTGTTCCTGCCGTTCAAGAACCTTGGCCTCGTCATTGTCGATGAGGAGCACGAGACCAGTTATAAGCAGCAAGACCCCATGCCTCGCTATCATGCGCGGAGCGCGGCTATTATGTTGGAGGGGGCTTCCGTTCTTCTTGGTACTGCCACCCCCTGTATGGAAACCTATCATAATGCAAAGACGGGGAAGTACGGACTGGTGGAACTCACCGAACGCTATCAAGGCATCGAACTACCCGAGATACAAGTGGTGGATATCCAGGACCTGCAACACCGCAAGATGATGAATGGCCCGTTCTCACCTCTTCTATTAGCACGCGTGCGCGAGGCCTTGGAACGTGGCGAACAAGCCATTCTCTTTCAGAACCGTCGTGGTTGGGCACCAATGGTAGAGTGTAAGCAGTGCGGCTGGGTGCCTCATTGCGAACATTGTGACGTCAGCCTCACGCTCCATCGCAGCATGAACCAGCTCACGTGCCACTATTGCGGATTCACCTATCGCATACCCACCGAGTGTCCTGCTTGCGGTTGCAAGGAGTTGCAAGGTCGTGGCTATGGCACAGAGAAGATTGAAGACCAGATTCGCGACATCTTCCCCGAGGCCCGCATCTCACGTATGGACTTAGACACTACGCGCACCCGCAATGCCTACGAGCGTATCATCAGTGACTTCTCTGCCGGTCGTACCAATCTGCTCATCGGTACGCAGATGATTAGCAAGGGACTCGATTTCGATAAGGTCAGCGTGGTGGGAATCCTCAATGCCGACACCATGTTGAACTATCCCGACTTCCGCGCCTACGAACATGCCTTCATGATGATGTCGCAGGTCAGTGGTCGTGCCGGACGAAAGGGCAAGCGCGGTCTTGTTATCCTTCAAACCAAGAATCCCTCGTTGCCCATCATTCAGCAAGTGGTGCGCAATGACTTCCAGTCACTCTATCGTGATATGGTGGCAGAGCGACAGATGTTCCACTATCCGCCTTACTATCGTTTGATCTATGTGTATCTTAAACACAAGAGCGACGAGGTGGTCAATACGGCCAGTCTGGAACTAGGCGCTCGCCTTCGCCAATGGTTTGGCGGTCGTGTGTTGGGACCCGACAAACCAAGCATTGCAAAAGTCAAGACCTTGTGCATCCGTAAGATGGTTCTCAAACTTGAGAACGGCATCGACATGCCCAAGGTCCGCCAATATTTAACGCTTGCCCAGCAGCAGTTGCTGCAAGACAAGCGTTATAGTTCACTTCAAGTATATTATGACGTTGATCCGCTTTAGAGCGTAACCTCAACACCGAGACCCAGTACGCGGTTGGTACGGGTGAAGTCGTCGTGGAAGTTCAAACCATCTGCGGTATAGTCTTTCTTATAGTGCTCGTAGTTGGTCTGGAAGTAAGCCAGGCTAAGGCTGATGTTCTCCTTTACCTTGTACTTAGCACCGAAGCCGAAGCTATATGAAGATGTTACGAACGACATATCGTTCATGTAAGCATCGGTCAAGGGGTAGCGTGTGCACTGCAGACCGCCAGAGACAGTTACTTTCTCGTTGATGTCCCACTCTGCACCTACCAGATACTCGTTGGTACCACCGTCCAGCAACTCCTGTGTGTTACCATACCAGGTAGCCTGCTTGTCGAAGAAGTGGTGATAACCCAGGTTTACGCGGATATCGTCTTTTACGCTCCACTGTGCACCCAGAGCCAACTGTGCGGGGATGTCCTCATCTACCTTCTCGCCATCGCGGAACTTGTTCATGGCAGCAATCTCGCTAGCCTGGTTCAGCGTTGACTTGTTCTTCATCTTCATCTCAGTCTTGAACTCGTATTTGGCAGCGAAGTTGAAGGCACCAACCTTATAGTCAACACCAATGATAGGAGCGAAACCCATACCAGTCTGGTCACACTGCAGGTTTACACCGTCGCGATACACCTGCAGGGCGTTCAACTGTGCCTTGGCACCGTTAGCCTGAGCCAGGGCTGCCTGATACTGAGCATCGGTCATCATGCCTGCATCATGTGCCTGACCTGCTTGTACAATCTTCTGGTCCAGACCGGCAATGCCGTTGTCGATGAATGTTCCGAAGGGCACGTAGCCTGCAGTTGTACCAACCATGATGTTGCTTAGCTTAGCTTTGTAAGAAGCAGTACCATAGTACATGCGCAGACCACCATAGATAGCCAGATTCTCGTTCACCTTGTATGCCGTACCTACCTGCAGTCCGAAGTAGTACTGCTTACCCTGCATATAGCCGTCCATATCGTAAGCACCAGTAGCACCGAGGGGCATCAAGCCTGCGCCAATCTTACCTACTACGTTCTCGAAAGAACCCAGACCGTCGGCAAACTCACACTTACCACCGCCGCCAGGTACTGACAAGTTGAACTGAATAGACCAGTTGTTCTTGTTCCATGCACCCTGCAGAGAAGGAACGATGGGAGCATCAGCTACACCTTCGAAAGTCTTCTTTGTTTGACCGTTATTCTTTTGACCGTTGGCGAAGAACGGACTTGTTGACTCAATAGTACGTGTTTGATGTGCGTTCTGCCAGTTGAATGCCAGATGAATGCCTTCGGGTAGGAATGCTACACCTGCGGGGTTAGAATAAACACCATCCAGACCAATCGCAGCATCGCGTGCGGGATTTCTCAAGAAGTCAACGCTTTGATTCGTGTTGGTTAAAATACCACCAGCCATTGCGCTGGTTGCTGTTGCCAGCAGAAGGCTGGCCAGAATTACTTTTGTTTTCATTTCAATTAATAGTATAGTTGAAAAATTCGGCTGCAAAGGTATGTAGTTTGAATTAAAACTTTTTAAACATACGCCCCAAATTAAGGTAAATTAACTAAAAAACTGCACAAACTTGCACAAAAAGTGCAGTTTGTGCAGGTTTTTGTTGCACAAAATCGGGTTTAAGTGTGCATTTTATGCGCCGTTTTTCTTCTCTTCCGGATAACTGATACGGGTGTGATAGATGGTTTTCAGTTTCTCTATCATCACGGTTTGGGCGTAGGCTATGTCGCGGAAGGTGATAGGACACTCGCGGAAATAGCCCTCGTCAACCATGTTATTCACGATTCTGTTCACCAGCGAACGGATGGTCTGCTCCGTATAGTCGGGCAGTGAGCGCGAAGCTGCTTCCACCGAGTCGGCCATCATCAGGATGGCTTGCTCCTTGGTGAAGGGGTTAGGACCAGGGTATGTGAACAGCAGGTCGTCGACAGCCTCGTCGGGATGTTCGTTCTTATACTTTATATAGAAGTACTTTGCCTTGCCCAGTCCGTGGTGCGTGGCAATGAAGTCGCGAATCTGATTGGGCAGGTTGTGCTGGTTGGCCAGTTTCAGTCCCTCCGTCACATGGCTGATAATCATCTGCGCACTCTCTATATAAGTGAGCTGTTCGTGCGGACTGATACCGCCCGACTGGTTCTCGGTGAAGTAGATAGGGTTCTGCGTCTTGCCGATATCATGGTACAGAGCACCCGTGCGAACCAGTTGCGGGTTGCCACCAATCTTGCGTGCTATCTCTGCAGCCAGGTTGCCCACCTGAATGGAATGCTGGAAAGTGCCCGGTGCAACCTCGCTCATGCGGCGCAGCAGGTCCTTGTTCATGTCGCTCAGTTCTATCAGCGTGATGTCGGAGATAAAGCCGAAGAACTTCTCAATGAGGTAGAGCAGGGGATAGCAGCAGAACAGGATGATGCCGCTCAGCACCAGGAACACATAGTCGCTGTGGTCCATGCGCTCCACGTTACCCGAACGAATGAGGTACACCGCCAGGTTGGTGAGCATGGCCACGCCCGAGGTGATGATGGCTGTCCAGAACAGTTGCGAACGACTGGACAGTTCGCGCAGCGAGAAGATGGCTGCCAGTCCGGCTGCTATCTCCACGGAGATAAACTCCAGTGGGCGTTGTAGGATGGTGGCACATATCAGCACCACCACGATATGCGCCATGAATGCCGTTCGCGAGTCCATAAACACACGGATGAAGATGGGCACGATGGCAAACGGCAGAATATAGACATGGAACAGATTATGCTCCACCAGCAACGAGGCATTGACGATGGCCAGCGTGATAAGCGCATAGATCATCATGGCCGAGCGGATGCGCTCGAAGTAGTCGCGTCGGTAGATGCTTAGATAGATAGTGAAGGCACCGATGAGCAGTGCCACGAAGATCATTTCGCCCACCACGGTGCTATTGATGGTCGAGTCAGACTTATGCCTGAGCTCTATCTCCTTCAGGTACGACGTGATAATCTGGTAGGTATTCTCATCCACCAGGTCGCCACGGCTCACAATCTTCTGTCCGCGTTGCACCACGCCCACGGCCAGTGGCACGCTAGCCACCAAGTCCTCCATGCTTTCCTCGCTGCGCGACTTGTCGTAGGTGAGGTTAGGCACCAGATAGTTGTTGATGTCCATCTTGCTGATCACCTCGTGGTAGTACATCAGCGCCGGGTCCAGCATAATCTGCTCGTAGGCTTCCACAGGCGTAAACACCGAACTGATAGCAATGCTCGTCGCCTCCTTGTCATCAATGCGTCGGATAGCCCTCACCGAGTCGTCGTCCACCCTCATGGGCTTCTTCGTGTCCACGATGCCATGCTTGTAGAGTTGGCGTATGCGCGCGCTCACAGCGGTGATGAAACTGCCCGACAGTCCCGGATATTTCTGTCCTATCTCCGTGATGAACAGATGTTCCTGCTGCTGCCCTTTCTCCTTGTCGTAGATGTAGTAGGGCTCGTAGGCCTTCAGAGCCAGCTTTCTTTCTATCTGTATCACCGAGTCGGTCTTGTACACGGGGAAGTCGAACATGGCAGTCATGTCGCTGTGTCGCCACACCTTGTCCAGTTCCACCTTGAACGAAGGCTTATTGTCGCGTGGCATGAACCACACGATGATAGCCACGGTTCCTATGACCAGAGCCATGCGTTTGGCTATGTCCTGCCACGTCAGTTCTATCTTGAAGTTGATACCTTTCATGTTGATAAGTCCTGTTTTCTGGCAGCAAATTTAGATATTATTTTGCAGACAGCCAAGGGTTTTGGTTGAAAATGTGCTCCAGACGCAAGCGATGCGCCCCTGTAGAACGGGAGCGCATCGCTTTTTCCTTTTTTTAGTCTTTCCAATACTGTATGCGGCGGAAGTTCATCTCTCTCACGGTTTTCGGCCCGTTACCCTCGTCATAGGTCTTTATCTCCAGGCGCTGAGTCCAGTTGCCGTGGTCGTCAAACTTAATGTACTCGTACTTCTCGGTGCCCTTTGCACAGGGGAAGTCGGTGATGACTCTCTTCTCGGTAACAAGATAAGGATGCTTGGGATCACCATAAGTGAACACGGTCTTAATGGAACAGCAGGGACCATCGAACACAATGTAGTCCACGTAGTGGTTGGGATCGTAGGGTCGCCAGTTCACATAGTAAAAGTTGGGCTCTCCATCCATGTCGCTCACCTCGCCGCCATATTTCACAATGCGGCCGTTTTTGTCGCGCTGAGCATTCTCAATCGTTTGTCCGCCCCATGTGGCCAACGAGCTTTCCAACCTGCCGTCACGGGTAAACATGTATTGCACGATGTCCTCCGACTGGGGCCCCTCGTCGCATTTCCTCACCTGTCCGTGAAGTCCCAGGAAGTGCAGGTCGGGACTCTCCAGTTCAGGCTTCACAATGTCGTCGATAATGAGCGTCTCGTCGCGAATGTCGCCACGGGGCTCGCGGTGTGTCATCTCAAAACCATACTTATACTCTTTGCTGCCTTTGATGGGCGATGCGCTGATGTGCTTGCCCTCCTTTTCCAGCGAGATGGCATTGCCGTTCTGTCCTACTTTCTGATATTCATAGGGACGGGTAGAGTTCCACATGGTATTCATGTCTACGTCGTCTGCCAGCAGCATCTTCACCTTGTCAACCCGTCCGTTCACATAAGTCACCTGACAGCCCATGCCCAGTTTCTTGTTGGTGTAGATGACGGTATCGTCTTGGCGTGCCACTTTTTTGAATTTCTCATACTTCATGATGTTCTCCACGTTTTCCACGTTAGCATTCACCATGTTCTCAGCCATCTTCATGGCCTTGTCCAGTTGTGCATGTATGGGCAAAGCGGCAGCCATACATAGCATGTAAGTTAGGATTGTTTTCTTCATACGGTTAGTAGTTTCTTTAGTATAGTATTCGTGCCGCAAAGATAAGTATTTGTTGTGATACAGCCAAGGAATTGGCGATAAAAAGTGATGAGGCTGAAATAAATTTTGGCCAGAATTTATTAAATAATGGCCAAAATTCAATTAATTCTGGCCAAAATTATTTTTGGGCTGAAGAAAATTATAGCTATAATTTTGCGAATTATAGCTATAATTGCATTGATTATAGCTATGATTATTTTTGGGGCTAAAAGAATAGTGCCGCCAAACACATCGAAAAGTGCCGCTATTCGGGTCGTTTAGCGGCACTTTTCGGTGTGAAAAGCGTAGCTATACAAAAAAGGCGCCACCACAACATTGCGGTAACGCCCTCTTTCACTATTTCGTTTACGGGAATGATTATTCTTCGTCCCAATCGAAGCTGCGGCTTTCTGCTTCTTCTGCTTTGACAGAAGTAGAACTAATGCCAACAGATTCTGCTAACATTTTGACAGTCTCAACTCTAACAATCTGAATTGTGGGCTTATTATATCTTTTCATATTATGGGTCCTCCTATATGGTTATTTTACAATCACTTTCTTTCCATTCACGATATACAGACCTTTTGAAGGTGTAGTAATACGCTGGCCTGCCAGGTTGAAGAAGTCAAAGCTCTTCACGCTTCTTTCGCTTATTCCTTCAATGCTTGCAGCTTCATCATCGAATACAAGCGACAAGGAGCGTGCTCCTTTAGGTATGTCATCTGCTAATAGATATGCCTTTCCAGCTGGAATGGTTCCGGCGTCAGCAGGATGAAATTCGCCAGATTTCAGGACGTAAGCTTGGCCGGCTGTAACGGCTGTCTCTGTCACGGCAGCTTGCAGATAGTTTGTGCCAACAGAAGTGGTTGAAATAATCGTGGGAATGTCTTCGTTGGCATTTGTTGCACCTGTAATCAACAATCCTGTTTTTGCAGGAGCTGTTCCCGTAACCTTTGAAAGTGTTGCTGCAGTCTTCGATAGTGAAGAAATTGTGTATGCTGAAATATTTGTTGCAGAAGCAAAATTTAAAGGGTATGTCGAAGAAAATGTAGATTTTCCATTAGCTCCTGCAGAGATATTTACCTTTTCAACTTTGCTCGTGGAGTTATATATTCCTTCATCTGCTAAATCCAAAGTCCAACTTTGGTTAGAACCATTATTGCTAAAGATAATTTTTGTTCCAGCTGCACCAGTGATGGTTGCGGTGTATATGTCTCCTGATTTCGTCATCACAGTTCCAGGCCAAGATCCGGCTAAAGTGACTCCATCAAGAAAAGCATATACTTTAACATTGTCATCTGCCCATCCACTTGGATTGGTGTAAGCAATATCGTAAGAAGTTGTTGATGTTATAACTTCAGAAGTAAGATCCCATTTATTCGTGCTTGTATTCCATTGAGCATAGATGTGTACATATTTAGCATTTGTATTTTGGGAAATGTAAAATGCTTTTTTGTCGCTATTTTGCCAATTTGTACTATATGCTGTTCCTGTTATTTCTTGATTGTCTTCGGTGCTTTCTGGGCTAATGTTTTGCCATGTGTCACTAGATTTATCTCTAAAGCGAAAATACCAAGCACCACTAGTAATATAGCTTCCTGGGACAGTGGCTCTATATGAGTTTTCTGCCAAACAGGTAAATTTAAAAGCATCAGTATACGAAGTATTGCTCCAACTGCTGTTCTCTCCGCAAATCAAATATAAATCTCCCCATGCGTGTACCTGCAGCACTCCACCAACCATGATAAGCATCATGAGTATAAATTTTTTCATAAGCTTTTTCTGTTCTTTTTAGTTAGTTAATTAATTCAATTTAATGATGTTCAGCCCAGATAACTATGGGCTTGTTAGGTTTTTACGTTGCAAAAATATACAATGTGGAGATAACTGCCATAGAAATTAAGTTAAAAAATGTATACGAAACATGAAATCGTTTGCATCGCCCTCTCTTATACATTATTAAAATAAATAAAGGAAAATGGCGGTTAAATGATATAAAATTTGTACCTTTGCACGCAAAATATAAAATAGAAGTTAAAAAACACATGGCAGAAAGAAAAGTAAGGGTGCGCTTTGCACCCAGTCCTACCGGACCCCTTCATATCGGTGGCGTACGCACCGCCCTGTATAACTACTTGTTTGCTCGTCAGCATGGCGGCGACTTGGTGTTCCGTATCGAGGATACCGACTCTAATCGCTTCGTACCTGGTGCCGAGGCTTATATCATTGAGGCTTTCAAGTGGTTGGGTATCAAGTTTGATGAAGGTGTTTCGTTTGGTGGCAACTATGGTCCCTATCGCCAGAGCGAGCGTCGCGACATCTACAAGAAGTACGTGAAGCAGTTGCTCGACGACGGTAAGGCATACATCGCTTTCGACACGCCAGAGGAACTGGATGCTAAGCGCAAGGAGATAGAGAACTTCCAGTATGACAATAAGACTCGCGGCATGATGCGCAACTCGCTGACCATGCCTAAGGAGGAAGTGGAGCAGCTGATTGCTGAGGGCAAGCAGTATGTGGTGCGCTTCAAGATTGATGCCGGTGAGGAAGTGCTGGTTGACGATATGATTCGCGGTGAGGTGCGCGTGAAGAGCGACATCCTCGACGATAAGGTGCTGTATAAAAGTGCCGACGAACTGCCTACCTATCACTTGGCTAACATCGTGGACGACCACTTGATGGAGATTACCCACGTGATTCGTGGTGAGGAGTGGCTGCCCAGTGCTCCGCTGCACGTACTGCTCTATAAGGCTTTCGGATGGGAAGATACTATGCCTCGATTCGCTCACCTGCCCTTGCTGCTGAAGCCCGTGGGCAACGGTAAGCTCTCGAAGCGCGATGGCGACAAGTTGGGCTTCCCCGTGTTCCCACTGGAATGGCACGATCCCAAGACTGGCGACATCAGCAGTGGCTATCGCGAGAAGGGTTATCTGCCCGAAGCCGTGGTTAACTTCCTTGCTCTGCTTGGCTGGAGCCCCGGCAACGACCAGGAGTTGATGACCCTCGACGAGATGGTCAACCTGTTCGACCTGTCTAAGTGCTCAAAGAGCGGTGCTAAGTTCGATCATATCAAGGCTGAATGGTTCAACCACCAGTATCTCCTTCGTCAGGCTGATGCCGACTGGTGTCCTGCTTTCGACAAGGTATTGAAGGAGAATGGCATCGAGGCTACTGCCGAGCAGGAGGCCGAGGTGGTGAGAATGATGAAGACAAAGGTTGTGGAGGTTGTGAACAACGATGGTACCAAGCGTAAGCGTAACATCTCGTTCGCCAGCGACCTGTGGCCTTTGACCAAGTTCTTCTTCGTGGCTCCTACATCGTTCGACCGCGAGGGCGACAAGTTCATCCGCAAGAACTGGAACGAGAACACGGCTGACCAGATGCGCCAGATGATTGAGGTGCTGGAGACCGTCGGCGACTGGAGCGTGGAGGGTCTGAAGGCTGTTGTTGATCCTTGGACCGAACAGACCGGCATCAAGCCTTGGAATGCATGGCGCATAGCACTCGTTGGTGCAGGACAGGGTCCTGATATGTACGAGCTCGCCAACTTCCTTGGCAAAGAAGAAACCATCAACAGAACGAAGAAAGCAATTGAAGTGCTAGGATAAGGGGCTCTATGTATAATCTAATCATATACCTCTATCTTCTGGGAGTGGCTATCTATAGCCGCTTCAACGAGAAGGTACGGAAAATGTGGCGCGGCGAGCGCGACGCCTTCAGAGTGCTGCGCGAGAAGGTGGATCCTAATGCTCGCTACGTGTGGTTCCACGCTGCCTCACTGGGTGAGTTCGAACAGGGACGCCCTCTGATGGAACAGATCAAGCGTGAGCATCCTGAGTATAAAATACTGCTTACGTTCTTTTCGCCCTCTGGCTATGAGGTGCGCAAGAACTACGAGGGTGCCGACATTATCTGCTACTTGCCGCTGGACACCATCACCAATGCGCGCCGTTTCCTGCGCACCATCCGTCCGGAGATGGCATTCTTCATCAAGTATGAGTTCTGGTATAACTACCTGCACATCCTGAAGCATCGCCATGTGCCCGTATATAGTGTATCAAGCATTTTCCGCGAGGGACAGGTGTTCTTCCGCTGGTATGGTTATCAGTATGGTCGCGTGCTGAAGTGCTTCACTCACTTCTATGTGCAGAACGAGGAGAGTCAGCGACTGCTGGCGGGCATAGGACTGAGCAACACTACTGTAGTGGGCGACACCCGCTTCGACCGTGTATTGCAGATTAAGGATGCTGCCAAACAGCTGCCTATCGTTGAGGCCTTCTTAGCTTCCTCTCCTTTGGAGAGGGCTGGGGTGAGGTGCTTCATTGCCGGTTCGTCATGGCAACCCGATGAGGAAATCTTCATCAAGTACTTTAATGAGCATCGCGACTGGAAACTCATCATTGCGCCTCACGTGATAGGCGAGGATCATCTCAAGCAGATCGAAAAACTACTCGAGGGTCGCAAGGTGGTTCGTTATACCGAGGCTACCGAAGCTAATGTTCAGGATGCTGAGGTTCTTATCATCAACTGCTTCGGCTTGTTGTCAAGCATCTATCGCTATGCCGACGTGACCTATGTGGGTGGTGGCTTTGGAGTAGGTATTCACAATACGTTGGAGGCTGGCGTATGGGATGTACCCGTGTTCTTCGGTCCCAATAACCAGAAGTTCCAGGAGGCACAGGGACTGAAAGCCTGTGGCGGTGGACTGGAGATTACCTGCTACGAGGATTTTGAACGACTGATGAATCAGTTTGAGGGAAATCCCGAAAGCATCAAGGCGGCGGGTCAGAAGGCTGGACAATATGTTCAACAACTGGCTGGCGCCACGAAGAAGATACTGGCCGACGTGCCATTCAAATAAAAGAAGAAAGAGGCTGTGACGAATCGCTCGCACAGCCTCTTTCTTCTTTTTCTCTATTCTCCGTCCTTTGCTTTGATAGAGTCAGGACGCTGTCGCTGGTTGTAGCCTTCCTGAAGATAAGCTGGAGGCGGACCATAGACCACACGAATCTCTTTGTCTTCCTGTAAAAGGCCTGATGATGGCTTGGGCGCTTTTACGTCTTCCTTTGTTGCGCTCTTGCTCGATTTGCAGGCACCAAAGCCCAGTGCTGCAATCACGGTGGATAGCAAGATGTTCGTAACCTTTAATACGTTCTTTTTCATATCTCGTCCTTTAGCTTTTTCATGTGACAAACTAATAATCGCCCGTCGGCGGTGCGCAGGTGCAGTCCGTTGCCTTCGCAGTAGCGCCAGTGGCGGCAGTCCTTACACGCGTCGCGCTTCATCCACTCACGATGGCGGTGCTGTTGGTATCGGTTCTCCCAAACATCCATGAAGTCGTCATGGTAGATGTTGCCCTGCGAGTAGTCGGAACGGATGCTGGTGCAGGCGCCTATGGAACCGTCGATGAGCACGGAGCCCACGGTGACACCGGCAGCGCAGCGGAACAGCCAGTCGCGCACGTCGCCTTCATAGTCACCCAGGTATCCTTCACAGCTGTAGTTCACGCGGATGCGCCCTTCGCGGCGTGTCTCGCGAATGAAGTTGAGCAGTCCACGGAACTTCTCGTTGGGCAGCTGCAGCAGTTCTTCTTTGGCAGCACGACCCACAGGGAAGATGGGGAAGAGGCGCCAGTCGCTGACACCTTTATGAATAAGGTATTCCTTGATATCGTTCAGTTGACTGTAGTTGCGCTGGTTCACGCAGGTCACCACGTCATACTTGATGGTGCCGTCGCTTATCAACAGGTCGATGGCTTCGCTAGCCCGCTTGAAACTCTCGGGGTGGCAGCGCAGCCAGTTGTGGTTGTCTTGCAGTCCGTCGAGACTGATGGCTACGGAACATAGTCCTGCTTGGCGTAAAGCCTCGAAACGCTCTTTCGAGAGGAAGAGTCCGTTGGTCACCATGCCCCAGGTGAAGCCGCGCTCCTTGATACCCTGACCGCAGGCTTCGAGGTCGTCGCGCATCAGGGGCTCGCCACCGCTCAGGATGACAAAGACATCTTTGGGATTACACTTGCGGGCGATGCTGTCCAGTACGCAGAAGAAGTCCTCGCGAGGCATGTCGGCCTGCTCGGCCTCGTGCTTGCAGTCGCTGCCGCAATGGCGACAATGCACGTTGCAGCGCAGTGTGCATTCCCAGAATAACTGCCTCAGCGGGTGCAGCTGTTGCAGATTGTGGTTGCGCAAGCGATTGGCTTCAAGGGCTATTCTTCGGCGTAGGTTCATCGTTTAAAAATGTTATTCGGTGTTGCAAAGATACAAAGTTTTTTGATATGAACAAAAACTTTCATACCTTTGTGCGGTAAAAAAGATTGAGAATGAAACTTATGTGGATATTCATGATTCTGCTGTTGCCCCTGCTGGGCATCGCATATATAGGCTGGCACGTGTGGACACTGGTGCCGCTGTCGCGCTTGTGGCGTATGGGGCTGATTGCTTTTGGCGTGCTGTCGTTCCTTTTGTTGTTCCTGAACTTAGGTCGTGTGATTGACCGTATGCCGCTGTCCCTCGCGCGTGTATGTTATGATATAGGTGATAGCTCTATCATCGTACTGCTTTATCTGGTCATGATCTTCCTGGTACTTGACCTAGGAAGACTTGTCCACTTGATACCGCGTGAATGGCTTTATCACAACTTCTACACCACTGCCATCATCACGGTGGGCGTCTTTGTACTGTTCCTGGTGGGGAATATCAAGTATCGTCATAAGGTGCGTGTGCCATTGCAGTTGACAACCAGCAAGTCTTTGGCAAAACCGCTGAGGCTGGTCATGCTGAGCGACTTGCACTTGGGCTATCATAATCCAAAGGCAGAACTGCATCGATGGGTGGATATGATTAATGCCGAAAAACCCGACTATGTGCTTATAGCCGGCGATATCATCGACATCAGTGTGCGACCGCTGATAGAGGAGAATATGCCAGAGGAGTTTAAGCGTATTCAGGCTCCCGTTTATGCTTGCCTGGGTAATCATGAATACTATACTGGTGAGCCGTTGGCGCAACAGTTCTATAAGGATGCGGGCATCAACTTGTTGCGCGACACCTGTGTGGTGGTGGGTGATTTGTGTATTATTGGTCGTGATGACAGAACAAATAGTCATCGTAAGGCTGGTGCAAAACTATTTGCTGAGGCTGATCATTCAAAATATACAATTGTACTTGATCATCAGCCTTACTACTTGGAACAAGCAGAACGTGCGGGCATCGACTTTCAGTTGAGTGGTCATACCCATCGTGGACAGGTGTGGCCTATCTCCTGGATAACTGATTATATGTATGAATGTGCCTATGGAGAACATCAGAGAGGCAACACTCGTTATTACGTTAGTTCGGGCATGGGCATCTGGGGCGGAAAGTACCGCATAGGCACCCAGTCGGAATATGTCGTTGCCGAACTGAACTAACAGTCGCTTTCTTCCTGTTCTTTCAGATATTCTTTTGAATATGCTACATAGTGCTTGGCATTGTCCGTCTGCCCTGGGCGGACGGGCTTAATGTATTTGGCAGGCACACCTCCCCAAATCTCACCAGCAGGTATCTTGGTGTTTTGAAGAACTAAAGCGCCAGCAGCTACTATTGCGCCTTCGCCTATCTCGCAGCCGTCGAGTAGGGTGGAACCCATACCAATCAAGGCGTTGTCGTGAATGGTGCAGGCATGAACGGTTACGTTGTGTCCGATGGTGACGTAGTTGCCGATATGTGTAGGGCCGGTCTCGTGGGTGACATGCACGCAACTGCCATCTTGAATGTTGGTGCAGTTGCCAATGGTGATAGGAGCTACATCGCCACGAACTACTGCATTGAACCATACTGAGCATTCGTCGCCCATGGTTACATCGCCAACAATCGTAGCGTTCTCACTAAAATAACAGTCTCGCCCCCATTTGGGAGCGAGACCGCGATATGATTTAATCAAAGCCATACCTGAATTATTAATTGTCCGCTCGGCTCCGCCGCTTGGCTTTGCCAAGAATTGTCAATTATCAATTGATTACAGGTTTGCGTTGTCCTTGCTCCACTCCTCAACAGCGGGGATGATGCCAAGGCCGATGATCTCGTCGCGCATCTTCTGCAGGTGCTCGTAAGAAGCCTGAAGTGCAGCCATCTCCTCAGCAGTACCCTCGGGCTCAGTGAAGTGAACACCGTCCTTGTCGATAACGGTAGGCATAGCCATCATCACGTTCTTGAAACCGTAAGCGTTAACATAGCAACCAGCAGGCCACTTGAAGGGCTCACCACCCATAGCACCCTCGATCATCTTAACAGCCTGATAAGCGGGGCTCTGGAATGAAGAACGACCACGGAGCTTGATGATGTTGCTACCACCCTGAGTAGTCATGTGCTTGATCTCAGCCCAACGCTCGGCAGAGAGAGGAAGCTCAGAGAGGGGCTTGCCGTCGATGAGAGCCTTGCTGGCAAATACTGCCATCTGCTCACCGTGACCACCGTATGTATAAGCGTTAGTAACCTTGTCCTGACGAACACCGAACTCCTGAGCGAGCTGCTGCTGCAGACGGGTAGAGTCGAGAGCGGCCAGAGAGGTCAGCTGGTTGGGCTTCAAACCTGAGTGAATCAGTGCAGTCAGAGCGGTTACGTCTGCGGGGTTGAAGATAACAACCACGTGCTTAACGTCGGGGCAGTACTTCTTGATGTTCTCACCGAAGTCAGCTGCAATCTGGCAGTTGCCCTTCAGCAGGTCCTCACGGGTCATACCCTCCTTACGGGGAGCACCACCTGAAGAGATGATATACTTAGCACCTGTGAAAGCCTCTTTGGGATCAACAGTGTAAGAGATGTTTGCACCAGGGAATGCGCAGTGGCACATCTCGTCATATACACCATGAACACCGGGCTCATAGATATCATACAAGCAGATGTTGGGAGTGAGACCCAGCATCAGCACACTCTGTACCATGTTAGAACCGATCATACCACCGGCACCAACAATTACCAATTTCTCGTCAGTTAAAAATGCCATAATTACTTAAGTGTTTTTGTTTCTTTACTATTTATTTTCAATGGTGCAAAATTACAAAAAAATGCGGAAGTATAAATGGTACTCCCGCATTTAATAACGTTAAATAATAATAACGTATAGCCAATTGTAAACTGCATTTGTCAAAACGACTCGTTACTATTTGCAGACTTTAATCTAAATTCCCATAGAAAAAGTAAACTGTTTCAATTATTATGTTTATTTTTGCACAAAATAATATAGACAGTGGATATTAAATAATAATGATTCAGAAACGACTTGAACAACTTCGCGAGGTGATGCGCAGAGAGCACCTCAGCGCTTTTATATTTCCCAGTACTGATCCGCATCAGAGTGAATATGTTGCGGAGCACTGGAAAGGACGTGAGTTTATCAGTGGGTTTAATGGTTCGGCGGGAACGGCAGTGGTGACACTCCATAGTGCGGCACTATGGACAGACTCCCGATACTTTATTGCGGCGGAACAACAGTTGGCTGGGACTGAGTTCCGGTTGATGAAGCTGAAGATGCCCGGTACTCCAACGATAGTGGAGTGGCTGGGACAGGAACTGAAGGATGTTCAGAGTCCGGAAGTGGGAATCGATGGCATGGTGAGCTCGGTGAACGATGTGCATCATCTTATCAACGAACTTCGCTTGCAAGGTGGTATCACCGTCAGAACGAATCTGGATCCACTGAGTATTATCTGGCAGAATCGACCGGCTATTCCGGATAATCCGATAGAACTACAGTCATTGGAATATGCTGGAGAAACAGTACATCACAAGATAGAACGTATCCGTGGGGCGTTAAGGAAACAACATGCCGATGGGATGCTGATGGCTTCGCTCGATGATATTGCCTGGACACTTAATCTGCGTGGAACAGATGTACACTGTACGCCCGTGTTTGTGGCTTATCTCCTGATTTCTTCTAAGGATGTGACGCTCTATGTGAATCCTGCGAAACTGACAAGCGAAGTCAGGGCATACCTCACGGCAGAAGGAATTGGTGTGGAGCGTTACGAAAAGGTGGCGCAGGGTCTTAAGTCGTATTTTGAGTATAACATACTGTTGGATCCCGACGAGGTGAACTATGCGCTTGCGCAGGTGGTGACGAGAAAGGTGGTGGAAACTGAATCACCAGTCAAGCGCATGAAAACCATCAAAAACGAAACGGAGATAAATGGTTTCAGAAGTGCGATGCTAAAAGATGGCGTGGCAATGGTGAAGTTCTTGAAATGGCTCAAGGAATATCCTGACGTGAGGGAACTGACGGAACTGAGTATTGACGAGAAACTAACTTCGTTGCGCTCTGAGCAGCCTTTGTACCGCGACTTGTCATTTGATACTATTGCGGGCTATGCTCAGCATGGGGCTATTGTTCACTATGAGGCTACACCTGAAACGGCAGTACACTTGAAGCCGGAAGGATTACTACTGTTGGATAGCGGTGCTCAGTATCAAGACGGTACGACGGATATTACTCGCACCATAGCCATGGGACCGCTTACCGAGGAGGAGAAGAGAGTATATACGTTGGTATTGAAAGGACATATCCAGATAGAACTTTGTAAGTTTCCTCAAGGGAGTAGTGGTACGCAGATAGACATCCTGGCACGAAAGGATATGTGGCGTGAGGGGCTGAACTACCTGCATGGTACCGGACATGGCGTTGGTTCGTACTTGAGTGTGCATGAAGGACCTCACCAGTTCCGTATGGAATGGAAACCGGCTCCTCTGCTGCCGGGTATGACTATTACGGATGAGCCGGGCATCTATCTGGAAGGGAAGTTCGGCGTTCGCATAGAGAATACTCTGCTTGTGGTGCCTTATATGAAAACACAGTTTGGTAAGTTCCTACAGTTCGAATCTCTCACACTATGTCCTATTGATAAGCGCCCAATTGTTGTGGAGATGTTGAGCGACGAGGAAAGACAATGGCTCAACGACTATCATGCCATGGTCTATGAACGCCTCTCACCTTATCTTAATAAAGAGGAATGTGACTGGCTAAAGAACGAGACGTCGAAGATCTAATCTCGCACCTCGCACCCGTACCTCGCACCTCGCACCTCGATTTAATTATATCTCTTCCAGTGCATAGTACTGATAATCGCGCACGATGCGCTGGAGGAAAGCGGTATTGCTGGTTTCCTGTTGCTCAATGTTCAGCTTCTGTGCCACTTTGCGGGCCAAAGCAGCAGTGCGCGGCAGGAAATCTTGGCTTTTCATAGACAGTGTACGTGTGATAATCTCTATCTGTTCTAACGATAGGTCGGATGCTTGCGGATAGCGTGGTTTGTAGTTGCGGTCCAGAAACTCGTATTCATCAAGGCTGACCTGTATATCCTTGTATTTCTTTATCTTGATGACTATGGTGCCTGCAGCCAAATCGCCGAATCGCTGGTTGCGCCTGTTCAGAAGCATAACGAGCACACCTATGTAGCCAAGCATGGGACCATCGACTAAATACATGAGCCAGCGAATGATGAATGCTCCTATGGAGGGAATAGAGCCATCGGCTTTTACCACACGCGTCTTGGTGATCATTTTTCCTATGGACTGTCCTTGGTTGAGGATTTCGCAAAGCAGCGTATAGAATAAAATAGGTAGGACGATGAGAATGGTGCAGGTCATGAACTCCGCATTGATTTTGCCGAGTAGCCATGCCATGAATATGACGTATGCTAGCATGACTATCCAGTCGATGAGCTGTGCGGCGATGCGCTCGCCAACACTGGCAGGGGTCAGTTGAAGGTGTACGTATTGTCCTGTTAGAAAGCCTGTTTCTGTCATCTTTTGGGATGCGTTTGTTTAAAAATCGGTGCAAATATAAGGTTTTTTCTTTTAATTCATTGCAAATATAAGATTTTTTACTTACTTTTGCCCCGAAATAAAGTAAAGCTTTTTATTTACTCAGTGAAAGAAGTAACTTTTATCAGACATAACCTTGACAAGTGGAGAAGGTATGAGAAGGTACTCGAAGAGGAGGTCTTTTCTACGCCTGATGACTTGGCAGATGCTTATATTGACGTTACTTCTGATCTGGCTTTCTCGCAGACTCATTATCCTCAATCGCGTATCACGCTTTATCTGAATAATCTTGGAATGTCGATACATAACAAGATATACCGTAACAAGCGTGAACGATGGACTCGTATCTATACATTCTGGACGCAGGAGGTGCCTGCCACGATGTGGGATGCAAGACGTGAGTTGCGTTGGTCGTTCCTGATATTTCTGGTGTGTGGCATCATAGGAGCCGTGTCGCAATGGCTGGATCCCGACTTCTCCCGACTAATACTGGGTGACGAATATGTGGATATGACGCTTGAAAATATAGAGAACGGCAGTCCGATGGCTGTCTATGACGGCTCACCGGAAGGACCTATGTTTGTGAATATTACGATCAACAATATCAGGGTGTCGTTTATTGCCTTCGTGATGGGCGTCTTTACCAGTATAGGTACGGGCTTCGTTCTTTTGCGTAATGGTGTCATGCTGGGCGCATTCCAGACATTTTTTGTTCAGCACGGCCTGTTTTATGAGTCGGCATTAGCCATCTGGCTGCACGGCACCTTGGAGATTTCGGCTATCATTATTGCTGGAGCTGCCGGACTGGCGATGGGAAATGGTTGGTTGTTTCCTGGTACCTATTCGCGTATTTATTCTTTCAGACGCGGTGCTAAGCGTGGCATGAAGATTGTGGTGGGAACGGTGCCTGTGTTCTGTATGGCTGGTTTTATAGAGAGTTTCTTGACTCGTCATGTAGAACTGCCAAACATATACCGCCTTGGCATTATCATACTGTCGGCAGCATTTATAGTCTATTATTTTATTATATTACCATATTTAAGAAACTATGAACCTGAAAAAACTAAAAATTGAGCTTTATGCTACTAGAGACTTTGGTAAGAAATTGTCGGATGTGATGGAGTTCGTGCGTGTCAACTGGCGTGTGCTGTTGAAATATGAAACCTACTTCCTGCTTCCCATCTGTGTGGTTCTGGCATTCTTCTCCAATCGTTTTATTGGTGATTATTTTGGTCTGATAACGACGATTGAGAGAATGGGCGCTATGGGCGTAGGCGCATCAGGATGGGTGTCAATGGCTGTCAATATGTTGGGGACGGTGGTCTTCTATATGATAGGCTATGTAGCACTGTCGGCAGTGGTGTTCACCATTCTTCATTTGTATTTCTTCAGAGATCAGGACTCGTCATATATCACCTTTGAGGATATGAAGGCTCATTTGGGCTTCTTCGCAAAGCGTTTCTTGGTACTGACGCTGGTTTCTGTTCTGATAGGCATTGCCGTGATAGCTGTCATTGGTATTGCAGCAGGCATCATCTTTGCCATCACGGGAGGTTTTCTACAGACGGCGGGATTCCTTATCTTGGCTTATTTTCTATTAATTATTATAGCTGTTGTAGTTGGCGTTCCGCTCATGTTGGTGACGCCCATCTATATGCTTGAACCGCAGATAACGGTGATTGGTGCTTATCGTAAAGCCCTGCGTTTGGGATTCGCTACCTGGATTGGTGTGTTTGGCGTGACCTTTGTAATTGGCTTGATTGCCAGCATCCTTCAGTCTTTCACCATGGCGCCTTGGTATGTGATGATATTTGTGAAGCAGTTCTTTACATTGGCAAACCATGGCGAAGCAGGATTTACAGGCACGTTTGTCTACGATTTCTTCCTGTACTTGTTTTGCATCGTTCAGTGCTTCGGTTCGTTTGTCGCCTCTATGTTTACGATTGTGGGAACAACCATCCAGTATGGTCATGCTGCCGATAAGATAGATGGACAAGGTGTGGCACAACATATCGAACAGTTCGACAATTTTGATAATCTCTAAGCGTTAAGGGGATTTGCAGACAATAGACACATTACAAATAGACAGCATGCAGGTTGCCATGTGGCAACAGGATGGCAGGTTTGACTACAACCGCGAATTAGTGGGTGGTAGTGAAACATTGATGCAATGGCTTTTTCGTGTTGTGAGGGAATGGCTTAATAAGACTTTAGGTACTGTAGTTGACGATAACACAGTACTTTGGATCTTGCTTTGTGTTGGTGTTGTCGTGATTGCTGTAATAGGATGGTTTATCTGGAGAAAGCGACCGAAGTTGTTTGCTAGCAGTGGTCGTGGCGGAATGCTTGACTACGAGTTGGAGGAAGATACCATTTACGGTATGGATTTCGATGAGCTGGTGAAAGAGTCATTAGCCCGTGAGGATTATCGTCAGACTGTACGCCTTGTCTATTTGCAGACGCTGAAGGCACTAAGCGATGCGGCGTGTATTAGTTGGCAACCATCGAAGACACCGATGCAGTATGTGGCAGAGGTGGGTTCTGCGGACTTTGCAGAGTTGTCGCGTCAGTTCATGCGTGTGAGGTATGGTAACTTCTCTGCGTCAAAGGAACTGACGGACCGGATGATATCATTGCAGAAAGCTGTGACCGACTGGATTCAGACGCAAGGGAAAGGAGGTGAAGGGGCATGAAGACTAATGTCAAGTTTATACTTGGCGTGATGCTGCTGATGGCAGTGGTGCTCGTCATCGAATATCAGATGCCACGCCGGTTTTCATGGGAAGTAACCTTCGGGCATCATGACGACCAGCCCTTTGGCTGTATGGTGATGGACAGCGTTTTGTCGGTCTCAATGCCTAAGGGCTATGAGGTACAGAAACGTACTTTCAGACACCTACTCAAGGATAGTACGTTGAAGGAATCTATGGGTATCGTCGCTTTAACCAACCAAATGGTGGAATGGGATTTGGATGCCTATAAGCTGGCAGAGCGTGGACATGTGGTATTATTAGGGTGTGAAGGCATGACAAGTCGATTGGAAGATACCCTGGGCATAAGGATGAGTTGGGAGAATGTGTTTATGTTGGACAAGATAACGGGACAGGACGTGAAACGGGGCCGTCTGAAGTGGATGGATCGGGACGGTGACTATCCGTATTCTGGTTCTGTTTTTCCTGTGTATCATCACTTCATAGGCCATCGCATTGTTCCTGACTCTCAGACTGTATGTACGCCTTTGTGGGTGTTTGAAAGACCTAATCCCGTCGAAGATGACGATACGTGTGTTGTGGCTGTGGCCTGTCCGGTGGGGAAAGGTGAACTGATACTATTGTCTGCACCGTTGCTGATGACTAACTATACCATGCTCGATGGTGACAATGCGGCTATTATAGGTCGCTTGATGAACCGAATGAAAGATAGGCATGTCATCAGAACGGAGAGCTATATGGAAGTGACGGCGCATGACCAGACATCTCCGTTGTATGTGTTCCTGCAACGACCCCCTTTGCGCTGGGCTATCTATATGACGGTACTCACTATTCTATTATTTATGGTGTTTACGGCACGTCGTCGACAACGGGCGATACCTGTGGTAACGGCTCCAAAGAACCGTAATCTGGAATTTGTGAAACTGATAGGCACACTCTATTGGCAGGAACGTAATCATAGCGACTTGATCAAGAAGAAACTGAACTATACGGCGGAGGAGGTGCGACGACAAACGGGAATCGATATCCTTGATGAGGCGTCGATGAAGAAGAACGTCGGTCAGTTGGCACGTGTTACGGGGATGGAGGAGGAACGCCTGAATGATATCGTTATGAATGCCAAGATAGCTTCAACGGGTATGTATGATATTAGTGATAAAGAACTGAAGGCACATATTGCCGATTTGAATGAAATGACTCAAAATCTATAGATATGACACAAGAGAACAACGAACAACGAATGGATCTGACGCAGTTCGCCGAACGTGTGAATAGGCTGCGTGAACAGATTTCGCAAATCATAGTGGGACAGGACGAGGCCGTGAGTCTGCTGTTGACAGCCATCCTTGCCAATGGTCATGTGTTGATAGAGGGTGTGCCTGGTGTGGCAAAGACGCTATTGGCAAGACTGGTGGCTAAGTTGATAGACGCTCGTTTCAGTCGTGTGCAGTTTACGCCTGACTTGATGCCAAGTGATGTGTTGGGAACCAACGTGTTTAACATGAAGACGTCGGAGTTTGATTTCCATGCAGGACCTGTTTTCGCCGATGTAGTGCTGGTGGATGAAATCAACCGTGCTCCTGCAAAGACGCAGGCTGCGCTGTTCGAGGTCATGGAAGAACGACAGGTGACGATAGACGGTCAGACTCATCCCATGGGACGGTTCTATACCATCTTGGCTACGCAGAATCCTGTGGAACAGGAGGGCACATATAAACTTCCGGAAGCTCAGACCGACCGTTTCATGATGAAACTCACTATGGGCTATCCCTCACTGGACGAAGAGGTGGCTATCTTGGAACGCCATCATCAGAACACGAAGCTGACTTCGCTTGATGAGGTAGAACCTGTTCTGACGAAAGAAGAGCTTATAGAGTTGCGCGAGATGTTGGAACAGGTATTCGTGGATCCGGCTTTGCTACGCTATATCGCCGGTATCGTTCAGCAGACACGTGAGAGTAAAGCTGTGTTCTTAGGCGCTTCACCTCGTGCTTCAGTGGCTATTCTTCAGGCATCCAAGGCTTATGCTTTGTTGCTGGGACGTGATTTCGTTGCACCTGATGACGTTCGCTTTGTGGCTCCCAGCGTGCTGCAGCACCGCATCATCCTGACGGCTGAGGCTGAGATGGAGGGAATAACACCACTTAAGGTGATAGGACGATTGATAGAAAAGGTAGAAGTACCTAAATAAAAAGGGTAGGGGATGTTTCTGACACGACGTTTCTATTGGTTGATGATGGTCGTTATACTGGTGACGGCATCGGGCTTTGCTGTGGCATCGTTGTTCGTCATAGGCAAGGTCCTTATGCTTTTGCTTGTGTTGGCTTTGGCTGTTGATGTGTGGATGCTATGGAGCAGGCAGGGCATGACGGCCATGCGACTGATGTCGGAACGATTCTCTAATGGTGATGACAATGACGTTCGTATTTTGTTGGAGAGTACTTATGGATTCCCTGTTGGCGTTGAGGTGATAGATGAGATACCATTTGTCTTCCAACGTCGTGATGTGTGCTTCAGGGCTTCTCTCGAGAAAAGGGGTGAGGTGACGGTAAAGTATCAGTTGCGTCCTACACATCGTGGTGTCTATGGCTTCGGAAGGGTTCGCGTGTTTGTGAACACAAACATATCATTGGTTCAACGTCGCTATACATGTGATACAGCTCGAGATGTGAAGGTGTATCCTTCTTACATGATGTTGCGCCAATATGAGTTGTTGGCGGTAAATAATAATCTCAGGGAGATGGGCATAAAGCGTATCCGTCGTATTGGGCACCATACGGATTTTGAGCAGATAAAAGACTATGTCGTTGGCGATGACTATCGTACAATTAACTGGAGAGCAACGGCACGCCGGCACCAACTGATGGTGAATGTCTATCAGGAGGAACGCTCGCAACATGTATATGCTGTCATTGACAAAGGACGCATGATGCAACAGGCTTTTCAGGGAATGACACTTCTTGACTATGCTATCAATGCCTCGCTGGTCTTGTCGTTTGTGGCTGTGAACAAACAGGATAAGGCTGGCTTGGTTACTTTCGCCGACCAGTTTGGCACTTTTGTGCCTGCTTCCCGTGGGGCAGGGCATATGCAAACACTGCAGGAAGCACTTTATGCAGAACAAACTGCTTTCGGAGAAACTGACTATTCTGCATTACTTGTAGGATTGACTAAATATGTAAACCGACGTTCGCTGCTGATTCTTTTCACGTCATTTACTTCCATGTCGGCTCTTCATCGACAATTGCCGTTCCTGCGACAGCTGGCAGTCCGCCAGCGTCTGCTCGTGGTTTTCTTCGCTGATGAGGAACTGCATGAATATGTAAAAACGGAAACACACACGATGGAGTCTGTCTATCAGCATGTTATTGCTGAGAAGTTTGAATACGAACAGCGAGCAATTGTTCAGACCCTTCGACAGTATGGCATCCAGTCCTTGTTGACAACGCCACGGAAACTGTCTGTTGAGGTCATCAATAAGTATCTTGAGATTAAATCGAAGTTTTAGGCCAATTTTAAATTATAGCTATAATTTCGCGAATTATAGCTATAATTAATACGATTATGGCTATAATTATTGCTGGTTTTGAGGCAGTTATAAAACAAATAAGCATAAAAAACTTGCTAAAAACTTGGCAGTTTCCGAGAAAAGTAGTACCTTTGCACCCGCATTTCGTGTGCGCTATGCCCGAACTATGCGCTGATGTATAACATTTTAAACAATTAAAGTCAAAAAACAGTATGATTATTGTACCCGTAAAAGAAGGCGAAAACATTGAAAGAGCCCTCAAGAAGTTCAAGAGAAAGTTCGAAAAGACAGGTGTTGTTAAAGAGCTGCGTCGTCGTCAGCAGTTTGACAAGCCCTCTGTCCTGAAGCGCTTGAAGATGGAGCACGCTGTCTATGTTCAGCAGCTTCGCGCCAACGAGGAGTAAAATTTTCTCTCGAAAATTTGGTGGTTTCATAAAATTTCCGTAAATTCGTTGCCGAAAACCATTGTAAATGGACTAAACGCAACAATAACGTGAAATGATTGACCTGTTCCTCAATTACTTGCGGTATGAACGGAATCGCAGTGAGCAGACCGTTCTGACGTATGGAAAATGTCTTAGGTACTTTGAAAGGTACTTTAAGGGCAAAGAGGATAATCTGGACTGGGCATCGGTGGATGCTGATGTGATCCGTTCTTGGATGGAGAACATGATGGACAGAGGTGAGAAAGCGACATCCGTAGCGACAGGGCTCTCGGCAGTCCGCTCGTTTTACAGGTTCGCTCTTGCAAGAGGGTTGGTCAAAATAGATCCCGCACACCATGTGCAGGCTCCAAAAAAGCAAAAACCATTGCCGCAGTTCGTTAAGGAGGCACAGATGGACAGCTTGTTGGATGCTTCATGTGGAGAAGAATATAAAGATGTACGTGCGCGTACCATTATTATATTATTATATGAGGCGGGATTGCGAAGGGCAGAATTGATAGGTCTCGATGATGACGATGTGGATTTCTCTGCCAGGCAACTTAAAGTGACTGGCAAGCGTAATAAGCAGCGTCTGATTCCTTTCGGAGAAGAACTGGCTAATCAGCTGAAAAGCTATATGGCGATTCGTGATGGTCAGGTAGAGAAGAACTCCGAGGCCTTGTTTCTTGGGAGAGATGGTCTGAGAATTTCTCAATCAACGGTATATAATATCGTTAAAGAGCAGCTGAGACAGGTCTCTACTTTGAAAAAATGTTCGCCGCATGTGCTGAGGCACAGCTTCGCAACAGCGATGCTGAATCACGATGCCGGATTGGAAGGCGTAAAGAAACTGTTGGGGCATGAAAGTCTTGAAACTACAGAAATCTATACGCATACCACATTTGAGCAGTTGAGACGAATTTACAAAGAAGCCCATCCAAGGGGCTGAGCTTTATAGTTTAACTTTTAAATAAGTAGGAGGTAACTATGGAAATTAAGATTCAGTCGATCCATTTCGACGCTACCGAGAAATTAGAGGCGTTCATTGAGAAGAAAGTCGCCAAGTTAGAAAAGTCGTACGAAGATATTCAGAAAGTTGAGGTGCAATTAAAGGTCGTAAAGCCCGCAACCGCTCAAAATAAAGAAGTGAGTTTGTCTGTGGCAGTACCCGGAAATACATTACATGTAGAGAAGGTAAGCGACACATTTGAAGAGAGTATAGACCTCTGCGTTGACACCATGAGGATGCAACTGCAGAAATTTAAGGAAAAATTGAGAAATTACTAAAAAAAACTTGGAAAAGTTTTGGTAATTCAAAAATAAGTCGTAACTTTGCAGCCGTTTTCCAACAGGTCGTAAATCTGAAACGAGGCGGCTGCTTTAAAAAGCCTCTTTAGCTCAGTTGGCCAGAGCACGTGATTTGTAATCTCGGGGTCGTTGGTTCGAATCCGACAAGAGGCTCTACAGGAGTGAAAAGCAAGCGCTCGACAAGTTGGGACGCAAAGATTTTGGGTGTTTTCCAGAGTGGCCAAATGGGGCAGACTGTAAATCTGCTGTCTTTCGACTTCGGTGGTTCGAATCCATCAGCACCCACTCTCAAGAGATGTTTTTGCGGAAATAGCTCAGTTGATAGAGCACTAGCCTTCCAAGCTGGGGGTCGCGGGTTTGAGCCCCGTTTTCCGCTCTATAAACA
>Ga0265298_10001011_pt1 | contig 41728 bp, 41 predicted proteins | sample AusTroGonzalo_MG_3_FD_193486 | JGI IMG/M metagenome (GOLD analysis project Ga0265298, IMG submission 193486) | Bovine rumen microbial communities from tropical cattle in Woodstock, Queensland, Australia - Gonzalo_01 | ecosystem: Host-associated > Mammals > Digestive system > Stomach > Rumen ... | reverse complement strand
GCCGTCGGTAATTACGCCACCTGGGAGGTCGCCCACTTCCATGCGTCCTGAAACGTATTTTTCCATCAAAAAGCTTCCAAAAATTTTGAGTCCATCCAAATACTACGGACTTTATCGGTGAGATTAAAGACCTTGAGTTGCTCCCGACAGACCAGGTGGGTATTCTGCCTGATGACAAGAAAGTGTCGTATGATGTTTATGCCAAAGAAGGCGAAGAGAGGCGTTTTCTCATTGAAATGCAGCGGGGCAGACAAACTTATTACAGCCGTAGGGCCATAGCGTATGTGAGTCGTGTGGTGAGCAACGAGCTGCGGAAAGGTGACCGCAAGTATAACTCCCCCAGTGTCATTTCATTGAATTTCTTAGAACGTCATGATGCCAAAATTATGGGTAAAAGAGAGTTTTTACAACGAGTGATGCTTAAAAACGAGGACAATGAAATTTTTTCAGAGAAGATCATTTTTTTTTCGTGGATTTGAGTATCTTTGCAAGCGATAAGGCAAGGGTGGATTTCGGGGACCTGCGTCAGAAGTGGGCTTACTACATAAGGAACATCGGGAAACTGAGCGAGTCCGATGTGAGGAGGGAGACGGGGATTTTCCGGGAGTTTGTGAACGAATGCAGAATGTCGAACTTAAATGAAACGGAGATGAAAGAGTACAAAAAGAGCATAATGGAGTACGAGGACGTGCAGGATGCCTGCGTCGCAGCTAAGGAAGATGGCTTTGCGGAAGGAAAAGCAGAAGGCCTAGCCGAAGGTGAAGCAAGAGGAGAAGCAAGAGGAAAGGCAAACAAGGCACGGGAAATTGCCTTCGAGTTGTTGAAAAAAAAGATTCCTATTGAAATCATTTCCGAAGCAACAGGTCTGACGGAAGACGAGATTCTGCATCTTCAATGCCAGTGATTTTCAACATATTGCGGCTTGCCATTTTGGGTTGTCACTTTTGTGACTCGCGAATGTTTACAGTTGACGGGTTTCTTGTAGAGACGCAAAATTCTGCGTCTCTACATGCAATTAAACTATAAATGGATGTTAGTTTTTAACTGCATAGTTTCTTGCCCCGAAGATGGCACTGCCCACACGAATCAGCGTGCTGCCTTCCTCGATGGCGATGGGGTAGTCCTCACTCATGCCCATCGACAATTCCTTGAAGTCTAGATTGTTGCTGAAATATTTGTCTTTCAAGAGGTTGAAGTATTCATGCAAGGTATGGAATTCGCGGTGGATCTGTTCCTTGTTGTCGGTAAGACTGGCCATGCCCATCACGCCACAAATCTGAACATTTTTCAACTCCTGAAAGTCCGAAGCGTTGAGCATCGCTTCACATTCGTCAAGCAGGAAGCCAAATTTGGTCTCTTCCTGGGCGATGTGGAATTGCAACAGGCACTTGAGCACTCTGCTATGCTTGAGGGCATGCTTGTTCACTTCCTTGAGCAGCTCATAGCTGTCGATGCTGTGTATCATGCTGACGAAGGGAGCGATATACTTGATTTTGTTGGTTTGCAGGTGACCAATCAGGTGCCATTCGATATCCTGTGGCAGGTGCTCGTGTTTGGCTTTCATCTCTTGTGCCTTGTTTTCCCCGAAGATGCGTTGCCCCTCGTTGTATAGGGTCATGATGTCCTCTTCGGGCTTGGTCTTGGAGACCGCCACCAGCCGTACGCCTTCCGGCAGACTGTCTTTGATGTTGTGGTATGCTTGTAAGTTCATGATAGGTTACAGGTTTCAGGTTACAGGTTACAGTGATTTTTGTGTGTCGGTCAGTTTTTTTGCAATAGTCATTATTATTTTCCCAATTTCAGATAAAAGATCTATTAGAGGTTGAATTTCAGTCTCAGTAAGATATCCTATTCTAACACAGAGAGTCAGTTGTGTTTCCAATTCACAGACGGAACCATTAGCGATGTATAAAAATTGTAGATATTCTTTTTTTGAATTTCTTCCGAATCCCTCAGCAATGTTGGAAGGTATGGATATAGCAGCTCTACGCATTTGGTCGCTGAGAGCGTAAGTTTCTTCTTTTGGCAATTTCTTTGCTATAGGATATAACATTGAAGACATCTCCATCGCTTTTTGCCAAACGATCAAGTCTTTATAAGTCTGTATCTTAGCCATTCCCTTCACTGAAAGTTAATAAATCATTACATCTGTCCCCTGTCCCCTGAAACCTGTAACCTTAACATGCCAATCCGTAGTCCTTTCTTTCCCGTCTGCAGAATGAGTGTGCCATTGACAACGTCGGGTTTTTCGATGACAGAGTGGGAGTGGCCGCCCACAATCACGTCAATGCCTTTTACTTGCGCGGCTAGCATTTTGTCATCGGGGTTATCTTCAGAGCCAGTGTTCCATCCCAGATGCGACAGACAGATGACATAATCGCATTTTTCCTTTTCACGAAGTTCTTTCACCATACAGTCGGCCACATCGATGGCGTTGAGGTATTTCAGCTCTTTGTAATTCTCGGGCAAGGTAAGCGCTTTGATGTCTGTAAGTAAGCCGAAAATGCCAATCCGTTTGCAACCCATTTCTATGACGACATATTTCTTGACAATCTTATTCAGTTTTTTGTTGAAAAACAGATAGTTGGCGCAGACGATGGGGAACTTGGCCTTGGCTAATTGCTTGGCCAGCATCTTGCTGCCGTTGTCAAACTCGTGGTTGCCTAAAGCGGCTGCCTGATAGCCCAGCAGATTCATGAATTTGATTTCGCTGGCTCCCTTGAAAAAGTTGAAGTACGGGGTGCCTTGGCAATAGTCGCCGGCATCTACCAACAACACATTTTTGTTTTCTTGTCGCACTTGGTCGATGATGGCAGCGCGGCAATAGATTCCACCAGCCAATGTGCCGTCACTATTCTGAATAGGCTCTATTTGGCTGTGGGTGTCGTTGGTGTGTATGATGACTATGGAATTCTGGGCCGTAACTATGGAACAAACAGCCAGCAAAAACAGTAGGTTGATGAAAATAAGTGATTTCTTCATACTTAGCGGGGTTGGGGCATAATACTCATTCGTTCGTCAAATTTTCCCGTTATGACTTTGCCTTCGGCGGTCATCTTTTTGATTTGCTTGATGTAAGCGTCACGTACGGTGATGTTGGTGCTTTCCGACGACAGGATTTCGACACCCTCAAGGATTTTGTCACCACCGGTGAGGATAAAGTCCAAGGTGACCACACGGTAGATTTTGTCGTTGTCGATCTCTTTTCCATGAATGAGCGCCTTGTGAAAATAGTCGCCGACATATTGTATGCTGACTTGCTGGGAGTAAGGCTCGCATTTTTTGACTTTGAAGCGACGGAAAATCTTGAGCAGTTCGCTGCCTTTGATGTTGGCGATAACCAGGGTGTTCTCAAAGGGGGCGATTTCAAAAAGGTTGCCGACCGTGATATTTCCCGCACGCAAAGAGCTGCGGATGCCTCCGAAATTCAGAAGGGAGAAATCCACCGCTTCTTTATGATGTTGCTGGCAATACTCGTTGGCAATATCCACCAAGATGTCGGTCAGGAAGTTGGAAAGTGGGCTCTGGGGCATTTCGCTGACCATGTCCTCGGGGCAATAGCCGATGACAACACTGGTTTTCTTCTCCAGTTTTTTCTTCTCTTTATCCAGTTCTTTCTGCAATTGGGGATTGTTGTAAGAGGAGCAGTTGCCGTCAACAGCTTTTAACTTATAATCAAAGCTCTTGTTCTGAGCCTGGCAAAATAGGAACAGAACAAGAGCAATGAACAGTAATGATATTTTTTTTAGCATTACAGCTTATTTTTTGTCGGTTTTGCCGTTGTTGGCGGGGGAAGTTTGGGGCTTGCTGATGCTTTCGCGCATCTGGGTGTCAGCCTTGATGTTTTGCAGACGGTAGTAGTCCATCACTCCCAAGTTGCCGTTTCTGAAGGCGTCGGCAAGGGCGAGGGGCACTTCGGCCTCGGCTAAAATAACCTTGGCACGGGCATCCTGGGCTTTGGCCTTGTTTTCCTGCTCCAATGCCACAGCCATGGCGCGGCGTTCCTCAGCCTTGGCCTGGGCAATGTTCTTGTCGGCATTGGCCTGGTCCATCTGCAGGATAGCACCGATGTTCTTACCTACGTCGATATCGGCAATATCAATAGACAGGATTTCGAAAGCTGTGCCGGAATCCAAACCTTTGGTTAATACTACTTTGGAAATTGAATCTGGGTTTTCGAGCACTTGCTTGTGGTTGTCGGCGGAACCGATAGCGGTAACGATACCTTCGCCTACACGGGCAATGATGGTTTCCTCACCGGCACCACCTACCAACTGCTTGATGTTGGTACGCACGGTTACCCTGGCTTTGGCAATCAGCTGGATACCGTTCTTGGCTACAGCTGCCACCGGAGGAGTGTTGATGACTTTAGGGTTGACAGAGGTCTGGATAGCCTCCAAAATGTTACGTCCGGCCAAGTCGATAGCGGTGGCAGCCTTAAAATCCAAGGGGATGTTGGCTTTCTCTGCTGATATCAGGGCGTTGACCACAGGAGTGATATGACCGCCAGCCAGATAATGGGCTTCCAGCTGGTCACGGTTCAGCTTGATGCCGGCTTTGGTGCCGGTAATCAGAGCGTTGACGATAGTTCCGGGGGGAACTTTCCTCCAGCGCATCAGAATCAATTGTACTAATGAAACGTGTACACCGTTTACTAAAGCGGTGAACCACAAGCCGATAGGTACCATCCATAAGAAGAAGATCAAGAGGATGACACAGGCGACAATAATGATAACGGTTAATGGATCCATAATGTAATTATTTAAGTTTAACGGTAATTTTGCTGCCTTCGATTTTTAAGACTATAATCTCTCGGTTTTGGTCGATAAAGTCCTGGGAGGAAAACACTTCTGCGATTTCACCATCAAAATCGGCTTTCCCGCCGGGAGCCAGACGCGATATGGTTATCCCGGTGCTGCCAACTTTGATTTTAGCCTCATCCACTTCGTTCACCTTGCTTTCAATCTTGGTGTTAAGCATCAGTTTCCTCCACGTTTTCGATCGTAAGAGGAAGAAGATGCCGACAAGAATGCCTATCACAGTGACTATCAATGTGATGTTGCCTGCCAGTACACCGTATTGATAGTAGGCCAAGCCCACGCCGCCGGCGATAACAAGTCCGCTGATGATACCGACCACACCTCCGGGTACAACCAGAAATTCCAGCACCAGGCCAAGTATGCCGATAAGTATGATGGTGATGATGACAGCCCAGTTCATGTTTTTATTTTTTTTGATATGGAATTAGTTGACTTTAACGATAAAGTAGTTCTTTTTGCCTTTCTGCACCAAAATGTACTTGCCATTCAGCAGCATGTCGTTGTTGACGGTGCAGCTGTCATTGACTTTGTTCTTGTTGATGCTCACGCCATTGTCTTTCAGCATACGGCGGGCCTCACCCTTGGAGGGAAAGATGTTGGTATGGTCGGCTAGGAAATCGACGACGCCCACTCCATTGGCGATGAGGTCACGGGAAACCTCCACCTGCGGCACACCGTCGAAAACAGCAAGGAACATTTTCTCTGATAAGGAGGCTAAACTGTCGGCAGTGCCTTTGCCAAACAGGATTTCGGAGGCATTGACGGCTGCGTCATAATCTGCCTGGGAGTGAACACGAACGGTAAGGTCTTTAGCCAACGCTTTCTGCAGGATACGCAGATGCGGTGCGGCTTCGTGCTCTTTCTCCATGGCTTCGATTTCCTCTTTGGAATACAAGGTGAAGATGCGGATGTATTTCTTGCTGTCCTCGTCGCTGCAGTTGAACCAGAACTGGTAGAAAGTGTAGGGAGAGGTTTTTTCGGGGTCGAGCCAGATGTTGCCTTTTTCGGTCTTGCCGAATTTGCCGCCGTCGGCCTTGGTGATGAGGGGGCAGGTGAGGGCGAAAGCCTCGCCATTGGTTTTGCGGCGGATCAGTTCGGTGCCGGTGGTGATGTTACCCCACTGGTCGCTGCCGCCCATCTGCAACTTGCAGTTATAGTGCTGGTTCAGATACAGGAAGTCGTAACCTTGCACCAGCTGATAGGAGAATTCGGTGAAGGACATGCCGTCGCCTTCACCGTTGAAGCGCTTCTTGACAGAATCTTTGGCCATCATGTAGTTGACAGTGATGTGTTTGCCAATGTCGCGGATGAAGTCGAGGAAGGAGAACTGGCTCATCCAGTCGTAATTGTTGACAAGCAATGCCGCATTACCGCCGGTCTTGTTGAAATCGAGGAATTTCTCCAGTTGCTTCCGGATGCAGGCCTGGTTGTGGCGTAAGGTTTCAGCATCCAGCAAGTTTCGCTCCTGTGATTTGCCGGAGGGATCGCCAATCATGCCGGTGGCGCCGCCGAGCAACACAATGGGTCTGTGTCCGCATTCCTGGAAGTGCTTCAGCAGCATCACGCCCACCAAATGTCCGATATGCAGTGAGTCCGCTGTCGGGTCAATGCCGACGTAAGCGGTGGTCATTTCTTTCGCTAATTGTTCTTCTGTGCCGGGCATCATGTCATGAATCATCCCGCGCCATTTCATCTCTTGAATAAAATTTGCCATATTTTAATTTAGGGGTTAGTGTTTAATGTCTAATGGTTTATGGGTTAGAAGGTGAGAAGGTGAGGAGGTGAGGAGATTAGAAGATTACAGGATTACGGGATTATGAGTTTTGGATTTTGGATTTTGGATTTTGGATTTTGGATTCTTACCCCTAACAGCTCTCTCTATAATTAATTGTCAATTGTCAATTGTTAAGTTTCTCAATCTGTTCTTTTGCTTTTTCTTTCTTTTCGCTTTCGCTTTCGCGTAAGGTCACGTACCACTTGCCGTCCCTTTTTACTACTTTAGTGTTGCTGTTGTTGCTTTTGCCGTTGCAAAGGGTGACAATACATTTGCAAAGGGCGGTAGAATCGCTGATTTTCCTTACGGTGATTTCCCCCATGCCGATATGCTCGCATCCCTTAAAGTTTTCCGGTGGGAAAGCATGTTTGTAGAAGTTGATGATAGGAATAGACTCAGGAGTGACGTATTGCTTGGCTTCATCGAATTTACCGGTATACAGGCTCTCGGCAAAGGCCTTGGTAATACTTTTGGGAGAATGGTAGGGGTTTTTGCTGTGCTCACAACTCGTTCCCAGTAAGAGAATTGCGATACCCACAAAAATAAGGTTTATATATTTTCTCATGCTTCTGTAAAATTAAATACAATCTGCAAATTTACACAAAATTCTTGAATTATTCGCAGATACATAAATTTTATTGTAGGGATGCGATGAATCGCGTCCGTTCCCATTGCGTGTGTGATGCTATATGTTATGTCCAGTTTTATAGTAGGAATGCGATTTATCACATCCGCTTCCATTAATTATGAGCAATATTGCGAGGAGTTTTGAGCCAGTGCAGATAATTATTGCCTAAATTGCGCACCGCCGTCTCCCACACTTTGTTGCTGGGTGTGTCGAAAACCAATTCAGGGGTGGCGGCGCCAATTACCCACATCTTGTTCGCCAGTTCTCCTTCCAATTGCCCTGGTGACCAACCCGAATAGCCTACAAAAAAGCGGTATTTCATGCTGGGAATAGCCTGGTGCTCAATTAGGGAAATCAACACCTCGTCGGAGCCGACATAGATGCCGGGCAGCAACTTGGAGGCGGCTTTGGAGTTCTCGAAGTTATGGATGCAGAAGATGCCGTCGGGCATCACCGGGCCGCCTATGTACAGCTTGTCATCGACTTTGATTTCACTCACTACCTTGCGCACCGACAGACGCGAGGCTTTGTTCAGTACCAGCCCGGCACACGATTGCTTGTCGTAATCCGTCAGCAGTACTACCGTCCGGTTGAAAAACGGGTCGTTGTAAAACGGCACGGAAATCAGAATCCGTCCCGCTGTCAACGAGAATTCGGTGGGCTTTACCGTTAAAAAATTCTCAACCGTATCCATGAAATTTTTTGTATTTTTGTCGGATAATTCAGAAATGCAAATTTACACAAATTTCCTGAATTATACACAGACACATGAATTTTATTGTAGGGACGCGATTCATCGCGTCCGAAGGAAAATGCAGAGGAAAGACACGAAAAATTATCATATTACCAAGGAATGATGAAGAGAACCTACGAACAATTGCGACAGGAGTTCCCTGTCTTTGAATACCAGGCATACGACTTTTCCATTGAGGGGAAAATAATTCAGATGCAGTTCCATTTTTCAGTAGGCCAGTATGGTTTTCATCCGAAGATGTCACTTTCCTTAGGAAAATATGCCACATCTCCGCTTCGTGAAGAAGATATTAATGGTTTGGTTTTTCAGATTGGTTTGATAGAGTTGATCAGCTACTGGAAATGCACTTGTTCGCCAACGGTGCTGGTGAAACCGTATCAGCTGGGGGAAGATATGCAGACGTGGTGGAAAAAATTGTATTTTAATGGTTTGGGAGAGTTCTTCTATCAGAACAAGATTCAAGCGTCGGAAGAGGATTTCATGCGTTTCAGTTTTATGCAGGATAGTCCGTCCTCTGCTGAGTTGAAGTATCCGCATGTAGGTGACAGTCAGCGGATTATTGTGCCTATCGGTGGCGGCAAGGATTCGGTGGTTACTTTGGAGGCGTTGCGGAAAGAACGCCAGGTTATTCCTTTCATCATCAATCCGCGTGGCGCCACGGTAGATTGTGCCCGCATAGCGGGTTTTCCAGCCGAAGAGGATAAGGTAGTGCTGCAACGCGAAATCGATTCGCAGTTGCTGGAACTCAATAAGCTGGGATTCCTGAATGGGCATACGCCATTCTCCGCCATGCTCAGTTTCTACTCTTTGCTGGTGAGCTATGGCACCGACACTCGCGATGTGGCCCTCTCGAATGAGTCAAGTGCTAATGAGCCGACGATTCCTGGGACGAAGATCAATCATCAGTATTCCAAATCGTTGGAGTATGAGGAGGATTTCCGCTGGTATGTGCGTCAGTTCCTCAACGATTGTAACCACTATTACAGTTTTTTGCGTCCTTATACCGAACTGCAGATCGCCGAGATATTTGCCCGTCATCCGCAGTATTTTCCAGTATTCAAGAGCTGTAATGCCGGAAGCAAGGAGAACAAGTGGTGCTGCAACTGTTCCAAGTGCCTTTTTGCTTATATCATTTTGTCGCCGTTTATCGATAACGACACGATGGTCAGCATTTTCGGGGAGGATCTGTTGGATAAGGCTGAGTTAATGCAGTACTTTGATGAGCTATGCGGCATTGCCCCCAACAAGCCTTTCGAGTGCGTGGGTACTATCGATGAGGTGAATAAGGCGTTGCGGATGATATGTGAATCGCGTAAAGGGAAGTTGCTGATGCAACATTACGAGGAATGTACCGCACACTGAAATTAGGCATCTTGATGCCATTACTTCACTGCTTCTAATTAGCTTGAAAAAAAGATGCATGAAAAATTGAAATGGACAGTCAAATTAATAACTAACTAAATATCAAAAAATTATGGAGTCAAAAAGTTTTATGAGTGTACAGTCCCTTTGGGAGTCGTTAGGCGATTTTACGCATGACATCTTATTTAAAGATGTGCCGAGAATTATCATTGCTTTAATTGTCTTATGGATTGGATTAAAGCTTATTAAATTGATTATCAAAGCTTTGAAAAAAGTGTTGGAGCGTCGGAATGTGGACGTATCGTTGCAGTCTTTCTTGCTTTCACTGACGGATATTGCGCTTAAAGCGATGGTGGTGATTGCGGTGATGGGCATGATCGGTATCCAAACTACCTCATTTATTGCGGTGCTGGGTGCTGCAGGCTTGGCTGTGGGTATGGCTTTGCAGGGCACATTGCAGAATTTTGCTGGTGGTGTGATTATTCTCTTGCTCAAACCCTTTAAGGTAGGTGATTATATCGATTCTGCAGGTGTGCAGGGCACGGTCAAGCATATTCAGATTTTCAACACGATTGTGGAAACCCCTGACAAGAAAATGGTGATTGCCCCGAATACCGATTTGGCCACCAAGACTCTGGTGAACTATTCACGTTCTGAGAATCGCCGTGTGGACATTAAGGTGGGCATCGCTTATGGTGAATCCGTCGATAGCGCCCGAGCTGCTCTGCTGGAACTGGCAAAGTCATACTCCAAGGTTATCGAAGAACCTGCTCCAATGGTGGTGGTGACCGCTCTGGCAGACAGCGCAGTCAGTCTTGAATTGCGTGTGTGGGTTAAGAATGCCGATTACTGGGATACCTTTTTTTATCTGAATCAGGCGGTTTATGACAAGCTCAATGCCGTCGGCATTTCTATCCCCTTCAATCAGATGGATGTACATATTATTAATAAATGATAGTTGAAAGTTGAAAACTGAAAACTGAAAACTGAAAAATTAACCTTCCTACCCCTGAACTTTAAATTCTGTAACCTGCAACCTGTAACCTGTAGCCTGTAACCTGAGTTGCTCGGATTGTGTTAAAAAATCAAATTTAAATTAATCGGATTGTGTATTTTTATGCAATCCGATTAATTTATTTTGTACTTTTGCGGCTTGAATCATTAAAATTTTGAAAAGGCTATGAGAACCAAGTACATTGATCTGATTTCGCAGACTTACGAATTTCCGCAGGAGGAGTTTAAAGTTGAAGATAATGAATTGATATTCAATACTGTGCCTTTGATGGATATTATCAAGCAGTATGGTACACCACTGAAAATCACCTATCTTCCCAAGATTTCTCAGAATATACAGAAGGCCAGAAGATGGTTCAATGTGGCTATCGCGAAGTCCGATTATCAGGGCGATTATCACTATTGCTATTGTACAAAAAGTTCTCATTTTGAGTTTATGTTGTCCGAAGTGCTGAAAAATGACGTGCATTTGGAGACTTCCTCTGCCTTCGATTTGAACTTGGTGGAGACTCTGCATGATATGGGTCAGTTCGAGAAGGATAATTATATTATATGTAATGGCTGCAAGAAGATGCAGTATATCGATAATATTTCGATGATGCTCGATAAGGGCTTTACCAATATTATCCCTGTTCTGGATAACAAACATGAGTTTACTTTATTGGATGCGACTTTGAATTCCAAATGTAAGGTGGGTATCAGAATCGCTGCTGAAGAGGAGCCTCGTTTTGAATTTTATACTTCTCGCTTGGGGATTCGATATAATGATATCATTCCTTTTTATGAGAGTAAAATCAAAAAGAATCCGAAGTTTGAGTTGAAGATGTTGCACTTCTTTATCAATACCGGAATTCAGGATACCGCCTATTATTGGAATGAGTTAACCAAGTGTGTGAACCTGTATTGCGATTTGAAGAAAATTTGTCCTGAGTTGGATTCGTTGAATATAGGTGGAGGATTCCCAATCAAAAACTCTTTGGGTTTTGAATATGATTATGAGTACATGGCCGAGGAGATTGTTTCTCAGATTAAGCAGATCTGCGACCGTGAAGGCGTTCGTGAACCGGATATTTTTACCGAATTCGGTTCCTATACAGTGGGCGAATCAAGTGCGGTTTTATTCTCGATTTTGCAGCAAAAGAGACAAAATGACCGTGAGTTATGGAATATGATAGACAGCTCTTTTATGACCACTTTGCCAGACACATGGGCTATTAACCAGCAGTTTATCATTTTGGCCATCAATCATTGGGACCGCGAGTATGAACGCGTCTTTTTGGGTGGCTTGACTTGCGACAGCCACGATTACTACAATTCCGAGGCCCATTTGAATGCGGTGTTTCTTCCAAAGATTCATCAAACGACCGACACGAATTTCGAGGGGACGGGCAAACCGACAGAAATCAATTATGATGAAGATCCCCAATATATTGGTTTGTTCCATACAGGAGCCTATCAGGAAGCGGTCGGTGGTTACGGTGGCATCCAGCATTGTATGCTTCCCGCACCTAAACATATTATTATATATAGGGACGAAGACGGCGAACTCTGCACCAAGCTCTTTGCCAAGGAGCAGAGTTACAAGTCTATGCTGAAGATTTTGGGGTACTAAATTTTTGTGTTTTATTTTTTTAATTATCTTTGCGTTCGCAAATCCTAGGTTTGTGACAGTATATCATTTGTTATTAAAAAAAAGATAAGATGAGCTTGATAAAAGACAGAAAAGAACGTAGATCTTGGTGGATGCAGTTCCTGATCAGTGTTGTAGGTACCGCTATTGGTGTGGGCTTGACCTTTGCCGTCAGCAAGGCGGTGGAGAACCACAACCAGGAGCAGGCCCAGCGCCTGACTGCCATGATGGTCATCCATGATATCGACGAGACCATCGAGCTGTTGAAGGCAATGAAGGAGAGGGAGGACCAGTCATACACTGCGGCGATGTTCACGTTGGAACATATTGACGAGATGGATTCTGTGCCGATAGATATGCTTGAGAAAGTGCTGGAGTTCATTTTGGCAGACGATCAGGAGTTCCGCTTTAACACGTCAAATGAGAAGGTGTTCCATAGCAGCCAGGATACGTGGAAAAACATCGGAAGCATTAAGTTTATCGATAATGCACAGACTTTCTTTTATGAGCGTCAGGAGTTTCAGGAAGTCTGTAACAAAGCGGATAATTGGCAACGTCCGGTGACCATGAAAGAGTATAACATGATGAATGTTGAGAATGGTATCGTGACCGGGGAAGAAACCCGCCTGATGGCATGGAATTTTTTGAAAGATAAATTGATGGATAAAAAAGTGCAGTATTTTATCCACCTATCACCATGGCGGTCGATACAGTATAAAACTTTCATCGACTCATGGACGAAAATGAACGATGAGAACAAGTTCTTGATGAGCATTACGGACGAGGAGATGGTGGATTATGTGAACAAGATCAATCAGAATGGCATCGCCGTGACGGAAAACAGCCTGATCGGAACATGGATACAGTCGACGACAGAAGGGGATTCAACGGTGTTTGTTTTCAGTAAAGACCATACTTTCACCTATGCCGATGTTGCTTCGATGGTGGCACAACATCCTGATTTTCATGGTAAAGTGATTGTCCGTACCAGGGGAAGCGGAACTTGGACAATAGAGAAGGATTCTTTGATCCGGAAGCTTGATGCCGACGCTTATGATACGGAGGTAGATGCCAGCCATGTGGTTGTCCAGGCCGGAAAAGAAAGTTCTTTGAATGAGAGTGTGGAGGTTTATACGCAGTACATCAAGGATTATTATATAGAATACAGTAAGAAGAATAATCGGATTGTCAGGGTTGTCCGTCTGGATGCCTCGCGCAACAAGATGGAATGGAAGGGGTTTTACCTCAATGACCAGGGAGAAATGGAGGAGGCCGTTGTGTATCTGAAGAGGGAGGAATAATTTTTTTCTTTCGAACGCGATGAATCGCGTCCCTACAGTAAAATGGTGAATCGCGTCCACAATAAAATTCATATGTTCGTGTATAACTCGGGAAATTTGTGTAAATTTGCCGAAAATTTAAACTTACTACTATGGATTTAACTGGAAGAAGAGAAAGTTCGAATGTGGACGACCGTCGTCGCGTTAGCGGCAAGGCCATCGGAGGCATGGGTATCGGTGGTCTGATTGTCATGGGATTGATTGTCTGGATTATGGGCGGCAATCCTTTGAGTGTGTTGCAAAACAGCAATTTGAGCAGTGGCACAGAACAGACTACTGCCTACGAGCCTTCGGCGGAAGAAGAGGAATTGGCGAAGTTCGCCAAACAGATTCTGGCCGGCACCGAGGATGTGTGGACGGCAGAGTTCAAGAAGATGGGCAAGACGTATGTGCCCCCGAAATTGGTGCTGTTCACGGGTAGTGTGCAGTCGGGTTGCGGTGGCGCCACCTCGGCTACAGGTCCGTTCTATTGCTCGGCAGACCAGTGTGTTTACTTGGACTTGTCCTTCTTTATGAATATGAAAAAACAACTGGGCGCGGATGGCGATTTCGCTTACGCATACGTTATTGCGCATGAGGTGGGACATCATGTGCAGTACCTGTTGGGTACCTTGAATGCTGCTCACCAGCAGATGAGCCGTGTGAGCGAAAAAGAACGCAATCAGATTAGTGTGCGACTAGAGCTGCAGGCTGACTTCTATGCTGGCATCTGGGCGTATCATGATAACGAAATGTTTGGCTCACTGCAGGATGGTGACATTGAGGAAGGCCTGAATGTGGCCTCTAAGATTGGCGACGATTACCTGCAGAAGAAAGCCCAGGGCTATGAAGTTCCCGACTCATTCAACCATGGTCGGTCCGAGCAGCGTGTGAGATGGCTGAAGAAAGGCCTCACTACTGGCAATATCCAGAACGGCGACACCTTCTCCCCGGCATACTCACAGTTATAGTCTATCTGAAAAGCCCAGAAAACTTTGTATGCTTTGGTAAGTCAAGGCTAGTTTTCTCATTTTGTAACTATTGCGCTCTGCTTGGTCCGTAATTCTGCTTCTGTCTGGGCAAAACTGGAGATTACCATCGCTTTGCTGCATAATAGAGCGGCCAAAAAGATAAGTGGGAAAATGATTCTGCGCATTGTGTTAGGATATTATAGTTATCTCATTCGTCGTCCGAAGAATCTTCTTCTATATTCTCAATCTCATATATTTGTGGCAAATCAATGCAGTCTTGATCTGTGGCAAATTTTTCCCAGTCGTATTCGTTAAGAGGCCCACTCATCGAGAGGATTCTATACTTTCTTTTGGATGTAAAAGTCCAACTCATCCCATACCATCCAAAAGAAAATTCTTTTGACTCTTTTTCAATGTATTCTTCGTTACTCAAAGAAGTTCTAAACGTTTTGATTTGGCTGTTCACAGTTACAATATTCTTCAAGTCTTTTGAAATGAAAATATATTTACCTGCGATAGTATCTACAAGAATGGTATCTTTAGGATAGCCCTGAAGAAAGGATATTTGATTAAGGTTCTTGGAGTCAAGGTGCATGTCGTGGTACATATAATCATCAGACAAGTAGTAATATTTTAATTCTCCCTCACAGACTTTTTGGTCATAAAAATCGATCATCTGTCTTATGGTGTTCCGCAGACAATCATCTTTTAGGGTGGCAGAGCGTGCAACGATGGTTTCGCCTGACTTACAGGAAGATATAATCATTGCTGTAAGAAACATCAGCAGTATAATGTAGTGTGATTTTAGAAGTAATGTTTTCATGGTGAATGAGGGCATTTATACGCATGCAAATATATACGATATTTTTGAATAATTCAATAGTTCTGGGTAGATTTCTCACGGCGAATGTAACAACTGCCCCGAAGTACAAAACCTGCTCGCCGCGGAATGGTGACGTTGGAATAGAGGCAATACATCCTCATCAAAAGTGAAATTTGGAAAATTTTTGTATTGACGCAGAATATATTGCTTATTTATAGTTAAAAATTCTTTATAAAATTATTTTTATATTTGAATTTTTAGTATCTTTGCAGGTGTATAAAAGGAAATGTTATGACTAAAACTAATAAAAAAGAATTTACCACTAAAGTCCCGGAGTCATCTGTTTTATTTTTTTTAATCAAAATCTGTAAACAGTATTAAAATTAATACTATATTTGCACCATGAAAAAACGGTAGTCATGAAGACCAAGAAAGTGCGGGAGATTATTAAGATGCTGAAAGATGATGGTTGGTATCTTGCCTATACTAAAGGCGATCACCGTCAATTCAGACATCCAACCAAGAAGGGCAAAGTGACCGTTAACCAAAGGTTGTCCGATGATCTTGATGCTTACCTTATAGATAGTATTTTCAAACAGGCAGGATGGAAATAATTCCAGAATTGCAAAAAAAACAAAAGCATGGAGCAAATAATAGTACAAGTGGATTGGTGCGGCAAAAACTACGCATCTTATATTAATGACTTTCGCATTTGTGGTGTAGTGCTTTCAACGGGTAAAACGTTTGAGAAGCTTAAACAAGAAACAGAGGAAGGTCTTAAATTCCATATTGAAGCTTGTGCCACTGACGGTGATCCTATCCCGGAAACTATTCGTAATGGAGAATATGAACTGGTGTATGAAAAACGGGTAAGCGCCATTCTGCATGAGGCTCAACAATATACTACCCTTACAGCTCTTAGCCGTGTGACTGGCATACGGCATGCCCAACTGTCGCATTATGCCAACGCTGTTTCTCAACCCCGTCCAGAACAGAAAGCCCGTATATTTGAAGGACTTCACCAAATAGGTGAATCCTGTCTTGCTTTGCTGTCTTAACGTACCAAAAATCATTTCTCATACGCTTATTTCCACGCAATTGCTGGAAAATTATGTATATTTGCATTTTAAACCATAACTAAATTTTGCGTCATGAAACAGTTGTCATTTCTTTTACTATCAGTGATTTTCTCTCTTGTCGGGATGGGTAATCTGAATGCCGAAACCATCAAAGGTAACGGTAAAATTGTGACGAAAGAGTTCGATGTCAGGGATTTTGATGAGATCACCCTCTCGATGCCGGCAACCGTCCATTTCACCCAAAGCGAGCAGTTTAGTTGCAGTATCGCTATTGATGAGAATCTCGTGCAGTTTGTCAGTATAAAAACTGTTGGTGATGATTTGTCTATCATACAAGTGCCTGCAAAGGACGGGAAACCTCTTCTGTCATTCACTGTGGGCGAGAAGGAGGTGTCAGTGCCGAAGTATCAATATCCGACACTGCAATTCACTAAGTTTGAGATTTATATCAGTGCGCCGAGATTGGAGGACGTGAGGGTGAATGGTTCCGGAACTTTCAATTTTGCGAATGAGTTTTCAGCTTATAAGCTGAATGCTGATGTCAATGGAAGTGGCCAGATAAGAAGTGAAAAAGTGTTGAAACTCGGCGGCTTGGATGTGGAAATTGCCGGTTCTGGTTCAGTCGCTTTTGCACAGGTGTCAGCCGATGAGGCGGAGGTCTCCATCTCCGGTTCTGGAAGCACTACCATTGAGGGTTCGTTTGTTGAAGTGGATTTGAAAATGATGGGCTCAGGGAAAATTACAGTGAATGGTGATATGCAAACAGCTAAGACCAAGATTGCGGGCTCTGGCAATATTCATCTCGGAAATGTTTCAAAATTAGTGAAGTACGATATAGCCGGTTCGGGGAACGTCTATTATTCCGGAGATGCGGAAGTCCGTGGTTATATCGCTGGCTCTGGCACTATCCAGAAAAAGTGATACCATGGAGCCTCGGAGAGGCGCAATCTCAATAACCCCAGACGAGAGTCAGGGGGTGAGACCATCCAAGGCATGGAAGCCTCAAAGTGGCAATCTCAGCAATCCCAGACGCGAGTCTGGGGGTGAAAGACGGCATCCACGGTATATGAGCCTCGAAGAGGCGCAATCTCAATAACCCCAGACGAGAGTCTGGGGGTGAAGCCATCCAAGGCAAGGAAGCCTCAAAGTGGCAATCTCAGCAATCCCAGATGTGAGTCTGGAGTGAAGGAGACAGCCATAGCATGATAGCCTCGAAGAGGCGTAATTTCAATAACCCCAGACGTGAGTCTGGGGGTGAAAGACGGCATCCACGGTATATGAGCCTCGAAGAGGCGACACTTTTAGAATGAAAGATGATTGACAATGAATAACATAGAAGAACAAATCAAACACCTTACCGAAGAGATTAACCAGCATAATTACAATTACTACATGCTGGACAATCCCACCATCAGTGACTACGACTTCGACCAGCTGCTGAACCAGCTGATTCAACTGGAGAAGCAGTATCCTGAATATGCTTTGCCCGACAGTCCGACTCAGAGGGTGGGGGGGAGCGTGACCAAGCAGTTCCGCACGGTGAAGCATGTTTTCCCGATGCTGTCTCTGGGAAATACTTATTCGGAAGAGGATTTACTGGACTTCGACCGCCGAATTCATGAGTTGGTCAACGGTGAGGTGGAGTATGTGTGCGAGTTAAAATATGATGGTCTGGCCATCAGTTTGGTCTATGAGAACGGCTTGCTAATCAGGGCGGTGACCCGTGGCGATGGCGTTCAGGGCGATGATGTGACCGCCAATGTGAAGACTATTGGTACCATTCCCTTGAGGTTGAAGGGGGATTATCCTGATTTGATTGAGGTGCGTGGCGAAATCATCATGAACCATCAGAATTTCGAGCGTCTGAACCGTGAACGGGAAGAAATAGGGGAGGCGCCTTTCGCCAATCCTAGAAACGCCGCTTCGGGTACATTGAAACTACAGGATTCCGCTGAGGTGGCCCGCCGAGGTTTGGACTTCAAGTTGTATTTTGTGGTGGGACATCAGCATTATGCCGCTAATCATTATGATAGCTTGAATAAATTGCACGATTGGGGCTTCCGTCAACCCGATGTGATGGAGAAACGTGTTGATATTACGGGCGTTATTGATTTTATGCATGAGTGGGATGTGAAACGCAAATCCCTGCCTTTCGACACCGACGGTATCGTCATCAAGGTCAACGATTTTGATATGCAGCAGCAGATTGGCAGCACTGCCAAGAGTCCACGTTGGGCGATTGCTTACAAGTTTAAGGCGGAGCGTGTGCCGTCAAAGCTGCTGAGTGTGGATTTCCAGGTGGGAAGAACCGGCATTGTCACTCCTGTGGCCAATCTGACTCCTGTTCCGCTGGGAGGCACCATCGTGAAAAGGGCTTCTCTGCACAATAAAGACATCATCGAAGCCTACGATATCCATGAGAATGACGTGCTGTATGTGGAAAAAGGCGGTGAGATTATTCCAAAAATAGTTGGAGTGGATGTGTCGCAGCGTGAGTTGGACGCTCCCAAGGTGAAATTTATCACCCGCTGTCCCGAATGTGGTGCCGAATTGGTGCAAAATGAGGGTGAAAGCGGCACTTTCTGTCCCAATGAGTTGCATTGCCCACCCCAAATCAAGGGCAAGTTGGAGCATTTTATCTCCCGTAAGGCCATGAATATCGATTCGCTTGGTGAGGGAAAAGTAGAGGTGCTGTTTGATAACGGATTGGTGAGGACTCCTGCCGATTTTTACCATCTTTCGTATGACCAGTTGTTGGGCTTGGAGAAACGCATTCCGCCATCTGAGGGAAAAGCCGAGCGAGTGGTCAGTTTTAGGGAAAAGACGGTGGAGAATATCTTGAAAGGCATTCAAAAGTCTAAGGAAGTGGGTTTTGAACGAGTGCTCTTCGCCATCGGTATTCGCTATGTGGGGGAGACCACAGCCAAGAAATTGGCCAGGTATTTCAAGAATGTTGACGCTTTGGCCAATGCCACTGTCGAGGAGCTGATGCAGGTGGATGATGTGGGTGAGCGTGTGGCGGGTTCTATCGTGGATTATTTCATGCATTTGGAAAATTTAGAGATGGTCATCGCTTTGCGCAATGCCGGTGTCCAGTTTGAGCTGAGTGCCGCTGAGACGCAGTTGGCATCGGATAAGTTAGCGGGCAAGTCCATTGTGGTGAGTGGCGTCTTCTCGGTGCCACGAGATGAAATTAAACGTCTTATTGAACAAAATGGAGGTAAAAATGTTTCGTCAATCTCCAAAAATACCAATTTTGTCCTTGCTGGTGAGAAAATGGGGCCCGAAAAACGCAACAAAGCGCAGAAACTTAATATTCCGATAATCTCGGAAGAGGAATTTTATCAAATGATATAAAAAAAACGGGGTTTACCCCGATTTTTTTTATTTTCCTGCTGCTCTTTTCTGTTTGTTTGCCTCAATCTTTTCGTATTGTTCGAGGAATGATGGAATCATTTCAATGGGGATTCGCTTGTTGCAGATGATGTCTCTTTTCTTGTTAAGGATGAACATCGACGGGTTGCCGGTCTCGTAGGTGTTATAGGCATCCAGATAGTCGATATTGCCTCTGTTGCCGCCAACCACCAGCCAGGGGTGACCTTCCTCTTTCACATAACGTTTCCAGCGTTCAGGAGTACAGTCGTTGGCGATGGCGAATACGTCGAAGTTTCGGGTGCCGGCAGTCTGCAGCGAGTCGTAAAGGGCTCTCAGTTTCTTGGTCTCCCTACGGCATTCGGGGCAGTCAGGATCAAAGAACCACAGAATGACATAGTCTTTCGGCAGGGCATGTGAGGAATGCCAGTTGTCGTTGGTGTCAGGGATAATCAGTTCTTTGCCATGCTGGCCAATCAGCAGCGGTTCCAAACGCTCCACGCGCTTACGGTATTTCTCGATCAACTCTTCATCCATCCAGAAACACTTGTTTTTCAATTGATTGTTCTTGGCAATATGAACGAAAACGCCGTCATTTCCCAGATTCTTGCTGGCTTCGTAGTGGTGAGAGAGATAATTGACCATATATTGATAGGTGAGGGTATCGGTGCATCTCTCCAATACCATATCTACATATTTGTTGATGGTGTCAACCTCTTGATACTGAAGCACTCTCTCGAAATATTCCTTGACTTTGTTTTGCATGACAGGCATGAAGACCATACGGCCGTCACCCAAGTCGAAATTATCCCAGTAATGTGCTCTATAATAGGCTGCTCTGGCTTCATGGTCCATGTTGCCGTCCGCATCCTTGAATTCGGGCACGTCAAATTGGGTAAAAGCTTTCTGCATCTTGACAAAGAGGTAGTTGGGATGGGTTTCAATCAGCTGGTTGATATAGTCCTTCATTTCTTTGTCAATGGCCTCTATTTTTTGGGTATAAAATTCCACACTGTCTTTTTCCTCGTGAGTTTCCGCATGAGTTCTAGCCTTGCTGAATTTGGAGATTTCCTTTTGGGCTTTGGCAGTGCGCTTTTGGAAATCAATAAGTATCTCGTTTTCAGGAGAATTGGAAACGGACATACGTTCAGGATCTCCCGTGGTGTCCATATTCATCACCATGTAGAAAGGTTTCTTGTCGAGGATGAAGCTGGCATACTGAACACGCTTCTGAGCTACTAATGTGTAAAAGCCGTCTTCTGTTTTTCTATTACTTTTGAAATGATAAACTCCTGGTGAAGAAGGTCTTGCGGAGTCTCTCAACATGAGTCTTCCGTCATAATTCAGGGTAAGATAGACAATGGTATCTTTTGCCCCTTTGATGTTGAAAGTGATGTCGTAGCTGTAGTTGTCTTTGCCTTTCTTACTTGATGTTTTTGTTTTCTGCGCTCGAACTCCTGGCAGGACAATCATCAGTGACAATGCCAACAAAAAAAATCTAAAAATTTTCATATCAATAAAATTTCAATTTTCAAACTCTATAATCCATCTAAAATCTCACCCTCTCACCTTCTCACCCTCTCACCTTCTCACCCTCTCACCTTCTAACCGGATTACTGCATAACCGTTTAATTCTTACCCCTCAACTTCTCATGTATCTCCTCTAACGGAAAATTGCGTGCGATTATTGTATGTTTTTTATCCAAAAGGTAGATAACAGGAGTGGTAATCAAGTCGAAATATTCAATGAAGTCATAATTGGGATCATTCATGTAATAGTTGACATTCACCCAAGATGATAGATCGTTGTCTTTGCAGAATTTATCCCATTTTTCTAGGTCGTCGGTGATAGCTACGGCATACACGTCAAGATTGTAGTAGTTGGCGAATTCCTTGTAAAAATCACGGAGTTTCGGGGTCTCCACCTTGCATTCATCGCAGTCGGCATCCCAAAACCAGACGATGATATAATCTTTGTCGATGTCGCTGGAAGCATGTTTGCCGTTGTTAATGTCGTAGCTGACCAGCACAGGTACGGTCTCTCCCGGCAGGATTTTGCGCTTGCGTTCGGCAACACGTTGGATGTAGCGGGCCAGGTCTTCGGAAATGTTGACGCTGTTGGGACCTTTGCAGAATTGGTCATACAAAGCCACGAAGGCTTGGTCGTATATCATGCTGTTGACGGTGTGGTCGAAGAGATTGAACAAGAGAGGCAGGTAGTAGGCCTGTGCCTCTGGATCCTGGAAGCTATGAATGAAATCAATAGCTTTCTGGGTGACCAACTTGGCATCGGCAGGCAGGGTCTCTATAAAGTAGTTTTGAATATCCAGGTAGATGGGACAATGTAGCAGTCGGACATCCTCAAAGGTATAGCTGTCGAAATAATGATTGATGAGTCGCTGGTATTCCATGGTGGCATCGGTGGTATCGTCGATGTCAAGTTGTGGCAGCAGGGGGTTGATGTTGTATTTCGCTTTGAGATAGTGCCCTAAGAAAGATTCTGGCATGGATTCATAGAACATCTGCGGGATTTTGTTGAAATCCTGACCTGGAGTCTCCATTTGTTTCTGAAACTCAATAAATTGAGCATTCTCATCGGAGTTTTCAACGATGGCATTGGAGAGATAGTCACGACTCCAGTCTCCTCCGCTTACTGAAAAATGACTGTTTTTGTCAATTATCAAGTCCAGATATTCGTTGCCGAAGCGGTCGGTAAGGGTGTAGATGCCCGAGGGCATTTCTTTCTTTTTGTTTTTGAAGGTGACGCTTTTCTGTCCTTTCACCTTGGCGGAGTCAAAAATGAAAGCATCCTGACCGTAATAGCCCTGCAAGTATAGGGTGTTTTCACTGATTTTGTTTCCAGTGATTTTGATTTCATATCCCTGTGTGACAGGTTTTTGCGCATTGGTGATGCCCAGGGAAAGCAGGAATATGCAGGCAAGCGAAACAAAAAAACGCATGGCTTTCATTTTTTTGAGTATTAACTTGCAAAGATACAAATTTTTTTAATGTGCCAATGAGACAATGTGCTAATGTGCCATTTTTAATTAGCAAATTAGCAAATTAGCAAATGAAGTTAATGTGCTAATGTTCCAATTGTTTTTGCTTTGAGTTTTAGGTTGTGACCTGTGAGTTTTTTCTTCAGAATCCATCATCCCGTATTCCCGTAATCCCATGATCCTGTAATCCTGTAATCCCGTAATCCCGTAATCCCGTAATCCTGTAATCCTGTAATCCTGTAATCCTGTAATCCAAACACCCCCCTTTAATACAGGAAATTATTGTACGGATAAATCTGGATGTGTAGCTTCTTGATTTCCTCGTAGAGAACATTTTTCAGTTCTTCAATATTTTCTTTTTCGGTGGCGGAGATGAACAATGTTTTGGTTTTGCTCTTTGCCATCCAGGTGGCTTTCAATTCCTCCAAGCTGATATTGCATTTCTCCTTCGGAGTCAAATCGTCAGGCTCCTTCTCAATCCAATGATAATTATCTATTTTATTGAAGATAAGAATCATGGGTTTGCTTCCGGCTTTGAGTTCCTCCAAGGTCTGGTTCACCACGGCAATCTGCTCTTCAAATTCGGGGTGACTGATATCCACGACATGCAGCAACAGGTCGGTTTCGCGGATTTCGTCCAGCGTGGATTTGAATGACTCCACCAGGGTGTGGGGCAGTTTGCGGATGAAACCGACGGTGTCGGAGAGCAAAAATGGCAGGTTGTTGATGACTACCTTGCGGACGGTGGTGTCGAGGGTGGCGAAGAGTTTGTTCTCGGCAAATACGTCCGACTTGCTGAGAAGGTTCATCATGGTGGATTTGCCCACATTGGTATAGCCCACCAGGGCCACACGGACAAACTTCTCACGGTTGCCACGTTGGGTGGACTTCTGGCGGTCGATGTCTTTCAGTTTTTCCTTCAGCAGTGAAATACGGTCGCGGATGATACGGCGGTCGGTCTCGATTTCTTTTTCACCAGGCCCGCGCATACCGATGCCGCCTCGCTGTTTCTCCAGGTGCGTCCACATACCGGTCAGTCGGGGCAACAAGTACTGATACTGAGCCAGTTCCACCTGCACCTTCGCATGGGCGGTCTGTGCGCGTTTGGCGAAGATATCCAGAATCAGGTGGGTGCGGTCCATGATCTTGCAGCCCAGTACTTTCTCAATATTGCGGGCTTGTGAAGGGGTGAGTTCGTCGTCGAAGACGGCTAAGTCTATTTTGTGTTCTGCCACATAGTCGCGCACCTCGTTGAGCTTGCCGGAGCCAAGGTAGGTCTTGGGATCGGGGTAAGGCAGGTTCTGGGTGAACTGCAGGTCTGGGACGCCGCCTGCGGTATCGACCAAAAATGCCAATTCCGTCAGGTATTCCTTCACCTTCTCAGGCGTGACCGATGGGGTGCAAACGCCAATAAGGATGGCCCGTTCTTGTTGTATCTCGTTGGTGGGTAGTGGCATTTTTTTAGGGATTAGTGGTCAGTGGTCAGTGGTTAGTGGTCAGTGGTCAGGGGTTAAAAGTTTTAGGAGATTAGAGATTTTGAATTTTGAATTCTGGATTTTGAATTCAAATTTATCAACTGTCAATTATCAACTATCAACTAAAAAAGCCCTGACCGAAATCAGAGCTTTTGGTGCCCAGGACAAGAGTCGAACTTGCACGGGAGTACTCCCACTACCCCCTCAAAGTAGCGTGTCTACCAATTCCACCACCTGGGCTCGTTTTTGCGGGTGCAAAAATACAACTTTTTTTTGATATAGCAATATGCTTTTTCAAAAATATTTTTCATGAAAAAAAGTGCCTGATACCATGGCGTTTTGTTTGAAATTTGTGTAATTTTGCGGAATTATGAAATTATAAGAAATGATAATAGATTTACCTGTTCGCAAGTCACCGAGAGCTCCGTGGCATCATTATGATGGTGCAGAGTATTTTGTTACCATTTGCACATGCGACCGGGTACATTATTTTGGAGAGGTGCAGGATGGACGAATTCAGTTGATGGCAATAGGGGAATATCTGAAGGAGCAGATAGAGAGTGTACAAAAGTATTATTCGTATGCGGAAATTCCATTGTATGTGATAATGCCCAATCATGTTCACATGGTTGTCATTATGGATCATCGGATTGTAGGGACGCAATTTATTGCGTCCGCAAATGATGTGTTTGATATGGATGATATTGAGAATGTAGGGACGCAATTTATTGCGTCCGTAGACAAACGACAGAGTCTAAAATTAATCTCAAATAACGTTAATCCTATATCGGACGCGATGAATCGCGTCCCTACAGGAGGTGTGACAGGAAGCGAAAATCCGTTGGTTAATCAATCTTTAGGAACGGTTGTAAGGGGATTAAAGGCTCGTGTAACTCATTTTGCGCATAAAAACGATATTCCTTTTGCATGGCAATCACGTTACCATGATCACATTGTGCGCAATCGAAATGAAATGAATCGTATCGCTGAATATATCGAACAGAATCCGTTAATATGGGAATTGGATTGTTTCTATGATAATGAAAATTAAAAAGATAAGATAATGGTAATGAAAAAAATTCTTTTCTCAATTCTTGTGATGATCGTTGCATTTTCCGCTTTTGCGCAGGATTATGCTTCTTATTATGTGGCACCAAAGGAGCCCGAGGTGAAAGCCAAACTGGAAGAGTGGAAAGACCTGAAATTCGGGATGATTATCCATTGGGGACTGTATGCCGTGCCAGGCATTGTGGAGTCGTGGTCTATCTGTTCGGAAGACGAGGACTGGATTCCGCGCGACAGCACCATTCCGTATGATAATTACAAACAGTGGTACTGGAACCTGAGCAAGGAGTTCAATCCGGTGGATTTCAACCCCGACCAGTGGGCTTCGGTGGCCCGCGACGCAGGTATGAAATATGTGGTGTTTACCACCAAACATCATGATGGTTTTGCGATGTTTGACACCAAATACAGCGATTTCTCCATTGCCAAAGGTCCTTTTGCTAAAAATCCAAAAGCCGATGCACTGAAATATGTTTTCGAGGCCTTTCGGAAACAGAATATGATGATTGGCGCTTATTTCTCCAAGCCGGACTGGCATTCTCAGGACTATTGGTGGAGCCGTTATGCCACGCCAAACCGTCATGTAAACTATAAAATTGACCAACATCCGCAGCGTTGGGAAAATTTTAAACAATTCGTTTATAATCAGATAGGAGAAATAACCTCACGATATGGTCAAGTGGATATTCTTTGGCTGGACGGCGGTTGGGTGCGCCCACCCGAAGAGGACATCAACATGGATGTGGTGGCAAAAATTGCCCGCCAAAACCAGCCGGGTATCCTGATTGTGGACCGTACCGTTGGGGGCATTTACGAGAATTATCAAACTCCCGAAAAGCAAATACCTGATAAACAGCTTGCTAATCCTTGGGAGACCTGTGTGCCTTTAAGCAAAGATTGGGGGTACATACCCAATGCGAAATTCAAATCCGCTAACGAGGTGATTGGCATGATGATGGAGATTGTGGCCAAAGGCGGTAGTTTGTTGCTGGGTGTTGGCCCTACACCTCAAGGCTTGATAGAACCAGAGGTGGTGAAAATTCTGAATGAGATTGGCGTATGGATGAAGGCCAATGGGGAGGCCATTTACAATACCCGTACCTTGTCTGATTATCAGGCTGAAAATCTGTGGTTTACGACTTCAAAGAATGGTAAGTATGTGTATGCCTTATGTCCGGGTTTGTCTGCTGGAAAGTCTAATCCAAGTTGGAGTGGTCACCTTCCTGCCAAAGGTACCAAGATACAATTGCTGGGCAGCCGTGGACCAGTGTATTACAAAGTTGAAAACGGTCAGGTAAATCTTCGTTTGCCTTACGAACTGTCTGAAACAGGTCGTCCGTTTGTTCTTAAAATTGAAGTGGAACAGCCTGCATATCATGATTTGAACAAGAATGGTCGTTGCGATGTATATGAGAATCCGTCTCAGAACATCGACATGCGGGTGGAGAATTTGCTGCAACAGATGACTGTAGAAGAGAAAATCGGGCAGTTGGCGATGACCATGGGGTGGAGCTACTACGAACGAGAGGGAAAATCGGTGCGTCTTACCGATCAATTTGAGCATGATATGGGACAAAAGCTGATAGGTGGCTCATGGGCAGTGATGCGTGCCGATCCATGGACGCAGAAAACTTTCGACAATGGCTTGAATCCGCAAATGGCGTTGACTGCGAGCAATGCTATGCAGCAGTGGGTGCGCGAGCATACACGTTTGGGTATTCCCTTGTTTCTGGCGGAGGAGTGCCCGCATGGTCACATGGCTATCGGCACTACGGTAATTCCGACGGCTTTGGGAAGAGCCTCCACTTTCAATAAACAATTGGAAAATGATTTGGGTAAAGCGGTAGCCCAACAGACGGCCATGCAGGGGGCCAATATGGCATTCGGTCCAGTGCTGGATATTAGCCGTGATCCCCGCTGGTCGCGTATGGAGGAGGGTTATGGCGAAGATCCTGTGTTGGCGGCACAGATGGGAGGTGCGTATGCCCGCGGCTTGGCTTATGGGGGTATGTTGCCGGTGATGAAGCACCTGTCAGCTTACGGTGTATCGGAAGGTGGTCACAATGGGGCTTCCTCACATGTGGGAACCCGTGAATTGTTGTCACAGCTGTCCTTTCCTTTCCGCCAGGGACCGGAAGTGGGGGGGGTGATGACTGCCTATAACGATATTGATGGAGTGCCTTGTTCGACAAACAAATGGTTGATAAAGAATATTTTGCGGGGTGTTTGGCATTTTGATGGGGTAGTGATTTCCGATCTGTATGCCATTAACGGATTGGTTAGTTCGAGATTGGCGGCCGACTATAAAGAGGCGGCGGCTCAGGCCCTGAAAGCAGGTGTCGATATCGACCTTGGCGCTTCTTGTTATTCCCAGCCTTTGGTACAAGCGTTGAAGGATGGGTTGGTGTCAGAAAAAGACTTGGATGAGGCTGTGAGACATGTGCTTAGGTATAAGTTCAAGTTAGGCTTGTTTGATAAATCGTATACTGATTTTAAACCTTCGGATAGTGAAAAGTTTAAAACAGGCTTCGCTTTTGATGAGTTAAACCGCCGTGCCGCTGCAGAATCTGTGGTGTTGCTGCAGAACGATGGTCTATTGCCTTTGTCCAAAGACGTGAAGCGAGTGGCGGTCATCGGACCAAACGCTGATAACATATATAATATGTTGGGTGACTATACTGCTCCGCAAGCCGAAGGAGAGGTGGTGACGCTTTTGCAAGGAATTCGCAATAAAGTGCCTAATGCCAAAGTGGAATATGTAAAGGGATGTGCCATTCGTGACATGTCATGGGAGGAAATTGACAAAGCGGTGGCCGCTGCCCGTGAGGCAGATGTGGTTATTGTGGCTTTGGGTGGTTCCAGTGCCCGCGATTTCAAGACAAGTTACAAGGAAACCGGTGCGGCCGACGCCTCTGCAAAAACAGTGAGTGACATGGAATCTGGGGAAGGCTTCGATCGTGCAAGCCTGTCTTTAATGGGCTATCAGGAACAGCTGCTCGAGGCATTAGCGGAAACGGTCAAGCCCATTGTCTTGGTGATGATTCAAGGCCGTCCACTGGACCTTAATGGGGCAGATGACTTTGTTCCAGCCATCCTCAATGCCTGGTACCCGGGCGCGCAGGGTGGTAATGCGCTGGCGGATATTATTTTCGGGGATGCCAATCCATCGGGGAAATTGCCGGTAACGTATCCTCGTTCGGTGGGACAATTACCTGTGTATTATGCTGTTGCAAATGCAAGAAATAGTTATACCGATGAATCTGCCCAGCCTTTGTATCCCTTTGGCTTCGGCTTGAGTTATACAACTTTTTCATTTACTGATATGAATGTTGCTCAAAAGGCTGATTCGGTGACAGTTTCTTTCACGTTGACCAATACGGGTGAACGGGATGGGGCAGAGGTGGCACAGTTGTATTTCCGTCAGGAACATGCTTCGATGGTGCGCCCTGAACGCCAGCTGATTGCTTTTGAGAAAGTGTTTCTGAAGAAAGGAGAAAGCAAAATCGTGACAATGAGATTGTCCAAGGATGATTTTTCTATTATGGATGAAGAGGGTAAGTTGCGGTTTGAGCCAGCGGAATATACCTTGATGCTCGGTTCTTCCAGTCAGGATATACACTTGGAAAAAAAGATTGCTTTAGATTGATATTAATCTGTTTGACTTTAGTTAAATGAAAGTGGAAATTGATTAGCGTAAGATGTTTGTATGAAAGGGAAGTTCTTGTTGATCAGTTTGTTTTGTTGTGTTTTTATGTTTTCGTGTGTGCCTGAGAGGATGACTCCTGTGAGGGGTAGAGAAAAAGGCCATACTGCCACAACCAAGCCTTTGAATGGTGATGAATCGTCACAAAATAATGCTGTTGCGGCAGACAAAACCGCCAGCGACAATCAGGCGATGATGTCGGAGTTCCAGCGCAGATGTTTGGAAAAGCAGGTGACGGATTATGACGGAAACCGTTATCATACGGTATTGGTGGGAAACCAGTGCTGGTTGAAGGAAAACCTGCGCTCTATTCATGGCAGGGATGGAAGAATTGCCAATTACTATATTCCCAATGGCAATCCTGCCAATGTACAGACTTACGGCTATTTGTATGAGTGGAGATCGGCGAAGTCGGTGTGCCCCAAAGGCTGGCATCTGCCTACAATGGAGGACTGGGAGAAACTGGAGGACCAGGTGGTCTTGTTGGGTATGTCCTGTGGTGATGGTATGCAGAAGCAGGTGGCCAAGGCCGTGTCTTCTGAAAAAGGATGGCAGTCTAGTAGCAATCCTTGTGCAGTGGGGTATAATCAGCAGACCAACAACGCCTCTGGATTCAGTGTCCTTCCCGCAGGATTATACAATTACGAGCATTATAACAATTTTGGTTACAAAGCCAACTTCTGGAGTGCGAAAGAATACGATGCCGCCTACGCCTATAGCTTTGGCGTAAGCTACGATAATGCAGGTATTAAGAAATTCCTTGATTCCAAGGCTAGTGGCTTCTCCGTCCGCTGCGTACAGGATTGAGGGGTTAGGTTTTAGGAGTTAGGTGTTAGAAACTTTTTGAATTTTGAATTTTGAATTTTGAATTCAATTTCGTTAATTGTCATCTATCTTTTCTTCCTTGCTCTCAGTGTGTTGAGCAGCAGGCAGGTCATGGTCATGGGGCCTACACCGCCGGGAACGGGTGTGATGGCGGAGCATTTGCCAGCCACGTCATTATAATCCACATCGCCGCAAATGCGGTAACCCTTTTCGCTTTCGGGATCTTCGATACGATGGATGCCGATGTCAATCACCACCGCGTCCTTCTTGATGTAGTCGGCAGTAATCATCTCGGCTTGGCCGATGGCCACAAACAGGATGTCGGCTTTGGCGCACACTTTTTTCAGGTTCTTGGTTTTGCTATGGCAGATGGTGACTGTGGCGTTGGCATCCTTCTGTGTCAGCATCATGGCCAAAGGCTTGCCCACGATATTGCTGCGGCCCAGCACCACGCAGTTCTTGCCTTCCGTCTCGATGCCCGAGCGGCGTACCAACTCCATGGTGCCCATCGGCGTGGCGGGAGGGTAACAGTCCTTGCCCAACAGCAGGTTGCCCATGTTGGCGGGATGGAAGCAGTCCATGTCTTTGGCGGGATCGACATGCGCCAGCACCTTGTCGTTGGAGATGTGCTTTGGCAACGGTAGCTGGATAATGTAGCCGTCAATGTCAATGTCCGCGTTCAGAAAATCAATGGCTTTCAGAAACTCTTCCTCTTTAATGTCTGCGGGGAAATGGTAAATGGAGGAGGTGAAACCTACCGTCTGACAGTTCTTCTTGATACTGTCCACGTAGGTCTGGGCGGCGCCGTCGTCGCCTACAATGACTGCCGCCAAATGGGGAGCGGCTTCCCCTTTGTCAATCATAGCCTTCACTTCGTTGGCTATCTCGGCCTTTATCTCAGCCGCTATCTTCTTTCCGTCAATTATTTGCATGTTGTTAGGTTTTAGGTTTTAGGTGTTAGTGATTAGGGGTTAAAAGGTGAGAAGGTGAGAAGGTTAGAAGGTGAGAAGGTTATTGAATTTTGAATTCTGAATTTTGAATTCCACACCTGACCCATAACTCTTAATTCTTAATTCTTAATCACTGACCACTAACCACTAACCCCTGATCACTATTTAATGTTCTCTTCCACCATCTCCTTCAGGTAGCTGATGATTTCAGGGTCTTGGATGGAGACTCCGTCGAGGGCCTCGTTAATTTCATCTGTGTCAAAAATATAATCCACATCTTCGCGCTGGTAGTGGAAAATGAAGTGGATGTTGGGATAGGCGGAAACAGTGAGTACCACGGTACCAGCCAGATCTCCCATCGGAGGGGTGTCAATGTTGGTCAGTCCGAAGATGGCCGTGACTGTAGTGCCTTTGCCTTTTTCGGAGTCGATGGTCAGTGAACCCCCGGTCCGCTCGGTATTTTGCTTCAGCAAAGGCAGTCCCAGACCGACTTTTCGGGTGGTACGGGTGGTGAAAAACGGGTTTATTACCCGTTCAACCGTCTCTTTGTCCATCCCGCAGCCATTGTCAATAAAACGTATAATCAACTGGTCCTTGGCTTTGTCCTCAATCACTTCCAGGGTGATGTCTTTGGCTCCTGCACGTGTCGAGTTCTGCAGGATGTCCATGATATGCATTGATAAATTGTTCATAATCAGATTTTTAGTAATACTCTTCTGCCATTCTCCTGATGCAGGGCCATGCGGATTTCCTCGAATGAACGGGTTTCAATCTCGAAATAGCAGGGTGCGATGCCCACTCGGTCGGGAATATGTGCATCCGAACTGCGGGTGAAAGTTTTATCCTTGAGGTAGGGGTGCTGCTGAATCATCTTTTCCTTGTCGCCTTTTTCCGAAAGTTCCACAGCGTCGTAAGGCAAATCGAAGGGAATGAACCCCAGCTGCGAGATGACACTGTTTTTGAGCTTGTCGATATGGGCGGGGATGAAGATGCCGTCCAGTTCCTTGACCTTGGCGGCAATTTTCTCGATGGGCTCGTCCAGACCGGAGGTCAGTAGGCGCGGTTCTTCATAAACAATGTTCATTTCCTCGTCAATCTGCACCTGGTCACCGAAAAAGTCCGGCGAGTTGGGAATGTTGGGCAAGTGTTCGTCCAAGTATGCCTGGAACTCATCCAGCAGTTCGTGGTTTTTGAAGTAGCAGGTGACGTGGGCCTCTTCTTTGGTGGTCACTTCGGCGCCGCAGAGCACGAAAATGTCGCGGTTGTGCGAGTAATGCTCGGCCAGGCGGCAGTGGCGGGTGGCGTTATGGTCGGTGATGCCGATGATGTCCACACCGCGTTGCAGGGCCAGCTCGATGATGTACTCGGGCGTCATGTCCAAGTCGCCACAAGGCGAGAACAAGGTATGCGTGTGTAGGTCAGCTTTGTATATGTTCATGTCAGTGATTAGTGGTCAGGTGTCAGGTGACAGGTGACAGGTGTTAGTGATCAGATGTTAGGGGTTAGGATTTAATTCTGTATCCTGAAACCTGTAACCTGAAACCTAAAACCTATTTCAGCATTTCATATATGATTCCCGAAGTCTCGAACGTCTGTTTGTCGGTGCCCAGAATCGGAATGCCTTCCTCAATAGCAGCTTCGAGGGTGTCGTCTTCGGGTTTGTTGCCTTTCACCAACACGATGGCTGCCAGCTCTTTCAATGAAGCGATGGCCATCACATTTTTGTGGGTTTGCAGGGTTACCCAAACGTCACTTTCCTTGGCGAAGCCCATTACGTCGCTCAACAGGTCGGAGACATATCCGCCCTTGATTTCTCTGTCCAAATTGTCGGCACCGCAAAAAACGGTGAGGTTCATTTTCTCTACTAAATCTTTGACTTTCATTTTGTTATAGTGTTGATATTGTTTCTGTTTTGCTGATAAAAAATCAATAATATTAATCTGCAAATTTACATAAATTTCTTCAAATGCACAAAGATTTATGTAATTTTGTCAAGCTTAAAATTCTGTCACGAAAAAGTGCGTGAATCGAAAAATAATATGTATCTTTGCAGTTTGGACTTTCAAATAATAAAGCATGCCTGAAATATGCCGATTTTACGGAATTGTTATCAAGATGTTCTTTAAGCCAAAGGAACATGATCCGGCTCATATACATGCTATATTTGAAGAGTACGTAGGCATTTTTGATATCAAGACCTCTGAAATGATACTTGGAGATTTGCCTCCGAAAGCAAAAATGCATGTGCAGGAATGGCTCCGGATTAATTGCGATTCGTTAATGGAAATGTGGGACAGTCAAAAATTACATAAACTTTCACCTTTGAAATAAGCATGGAAACAATACCTCGAATTAAAAATGTAGAAATACAACCCGATTATAAGCTGGTGGTTTTATTTGACGACAACCGGAAAGTACTGTATAATGTTGAGGAAGACATTGAGACCATAGATGCTTTTCGTCCCTTGAAAGATACTCCAGGATTGTGGCAACAGGCACAGGTGGATAAAAGCAGGACAGTGGTTTCTTGGAATGACATCATAGATTTGCCGTCTGATACTTTATATGAGTATGGGATTGTGATTTATCAGAGTAAAGAGGCATCGTCTGATAAGGCTGCCGAAAAGTCAGTCCCTTATAGTACTGTAGAGTAATTCAATAGATGTCAGGTTATAAATAACTCAAACAACTAATATATGGCAAAAGATGCGGTAATTATTATCTCCGGAGGCATGGACTCCACCACGATGCTCTACGAGTTTAAGGATGAGATTGCGTTGGCTATCACCTTTGACTACGGCTCCACTCAGAACGGACGCGAGCGCGTGTGCGCTGTCACACACTGCCAGCGCTTGGGCATCAAGCATATCATTGTCCCCCTCGAATTCATGCACCGCTATTTCAAGAGTACCCTGCTGATGACTGCTGAGGACATTCCGGAGGGCAATTATAACGACGAGAACATGAAATCGACGGTGGTGCCTTTCCGCAATGGCATCATGCTGGCTATTGCGGCAGGTATCGCCGAGAGCAATGGGCTGAAGCGGGTGATGATTGCCAACCATGCCGGCGATCATGCCATATATCCTGATTGCCGCCCGGGTTTTGTCAACGCGATGTCGGAAGCGATGTCGGCGGGAACCTACGAGAACATTAAAGTTTGGGCGCCTTACACTTTTTTGAGCAAGAAAGAAATCGCCGAACATGGCAAAGCTATAGGGCTGGACTATACCGAGACGTATTCTTGCTACAAAGGCGGAGAGAAGCACTGCGGCAAGTGCGGTACCTGCCGTGAACGCATCCAGGCCTTGAAAGATGCCGGAATTGAAGATAAAACTGAATATGAATCCTTGTAGGCAGAACCGCCATTTTATCATGGCTCTTCCTTCAGAGATACCCCAATAACTATAAATTATTAATTGTTAACTATTAACTGAACAATGTATTACGTAAGAAAAACATTAGAAATATCCTCCTGCCACCAGCTGTATCTGGATTATGAGAGTAAATGCGAAAATTTGCATGGACATAATTGGAAAGTCAATGTGTATTGCTGTGCCAAAGAGTTGGACAGCAATGGGATGGTATGCGATTTTACGGAGATTAAACGTCTGATACACGGAAAGATAGATCATAAAAATCTGAATGAGGTATTGGATTTCAATCCCACCGCCGAGAATCTGGCCAAATGGATTGTCGATACCGTGCCGAATTGCTATCGCGCCGATGTGTGGGAGTCGAGAGACAATAAGGCATCCTATATCGCTGATGATGCTGTACAGATTTTTGATTAATATGTTGATTCAGTGATGATTAGATTGTAATATTGACATGGGTACAAATCGAACGTATAAACCTGTCTCTTGTATGAATGTTGAAGGGAGAATTTGATGAATACCAGTTACATTTATAAAATCAACGAGATTTTCTATTCCTTGCAAGGAGAGGGCTTCCATAGTGGAACCCCTGCTGTTTTTGTGCGCTTCAGCGGTTGTAACCTGCATTGCGAATTCTGCGATACCCAACATCAGCGGGGTGTGATGATGTCGATGCAAGAGATTGTGGATGAGGTGAATAAGTATCCTGAGGCTCCTCTGCTGGTGTTGACGGGTGGGGAACCTGCGCTGTATATTGACGAGGCTTTTGTGGCTGCGTTGAAAGCTGCTACGGGTAAATTTATCACCATCGAAACCAATGGAACTCGCCTATTACCCAAAAATTTGGATTGGGTGACGTTTTCGCCGAAAAACAATCTGGCAGGAGGTGATGATCAGCCTTGTGTCTTAACTCATTGTGATGAGCTGAAAGTTGTGTATCTGGGTCAGGATTTGTCGCAATACGACATGATTGAGGCGAAACATCGCTTTTTGCAACCCTGTTATTATCCTGATGAGACACTGTGCCAGCAGCAGATGCAGGCGTGTGTCGAAGCCGTGATGTCCTATCCTCAATGGCGTCTGTCGTTACAGATACACAGAACCCTAAATATTCGGTAATTTACGGGTATGTCCGTTTTAGAATTCAAAATTCAAAATCCAAAATCCAAAACTCATAATCCCGTAATCCTGTAATCTTCTCACCTTCTCACCCCTAATCACTAACCCCTAAAAACAATTGTCACATTAGCACATTAACTAATTTGCACATTAAAAAAATTTGTATCTTTGCAAGAATTTAAATGATGATTTTTTGTATCATCATGGCGTAGTAGAACTCTTTATAACAGACATTTATGGATAATTTTATCGTTTCAGCCCGTAAGTACCGACCGACGACTTTTAACTCTGTGGTGGGACAGGAGCATATCACTTCCACTTTGAAGAATGCCATCAAGACTGGACAGATTGCGCAGTCGTTCCTGTTCTGCGGTCCACGAGGGGTAGGTAAGACCACTTGTGCCCGTATTTTCGCCAAGGCACTGAACTGCCAGCATCTGACTGCCGATTATGAGCCCTGCAACGAGTGTGACTCCTGTCGCGCGTATAATGAGTCGGCCTCTTTCAATGTATATGAGCTGGACGCTGCCTCCAACAATTCTGTGGATGACATCCGCTCGTTGGTGGAGCAGGTGCGCATCGCTCCGCAGGGGGCCAAGTACAAGGTGTATGTCATCGATGAGGTTCACATGTTGTCGTCAGCGGCTTTCAACGCCTTCCTGAAAACGCTGGAGGAACCGCCTGCCTATGCCAAGTTCATTTTGGCTACTACCGAAAAGCATAAGATTATCCCGACCATCTTGTCGCGATGCCAAGTATATGATTTCAAGCGTATTAACGATAGTGATATCATCAAGCATCTGCAATATGTGGCGAAGAGCGAGAACGTGGAAGCCGAAGAAGAAGCTCTTCGTGTGATAGCCGCCAAGGCCGATGGTGCTCTTCGTGATGCCCTGTCCATCTTCGACCAGATAGTCAGCTTTTCAGGCGGTAATATCACCTACAAGCAGACCATCGAAAATCTGAACGTACTGGATGTCAACAATTACTTCAAGATGGTGAACCATCTGTTTAGCGAGGAGGTGTCGTCGGCATTGCTGCTGTTCGATGAAATTTTGTCCAACGGTTTTGAGGCTCAGCATTTTATCGCAGGTATGGCTAAGCATTTCAGAAATCTGCTGGTGGCTCAGAATCCATCGACAGTTCGTCTGATGGAGGCCTCCGACAGTATCAAACAGCAATACGCCATGCAGGCTCAGAATATAGACAAAGCTTTGTTATTGAGAGCGTTGGACTTGACTAATGAGTGTGATTTCAATTTCAAAAGCTCCAACAACAAACGACTATCGGTGGAATTGTGCCTGATGAAAATCAACGCCAATTACGTCTTCATGAAAAACAAGGCGTCGGCGACTAAAGTCAGGCAATCACGGGAGTGATTCATCCGAGCAAAGCGCGGCGTCAGGTGCTCAAGGAGCATTCTCAACCGCACCCCGACAGTCACGGCAGGCCTTTGTACCCCCAGTCACTGTTCCAGTCAAAAAGACCCCGAAAATCAGCGATGTGCTGCAGGATCCGGTGTCGGTACCGTCTTCGTCAATGACCGTGGCGATTGAACAGTCTCAAGAAAATGCAGAAAAACCAACATCGCCAATTGAGCAGGCCGATGTTGTTTCGAAGGAAGAAACTGATGTCAATGTGCAAAATTCTGAAAATCCTGTTGCCGTAGATAAACAGGAAATTTCAGAAGTTCCGGAATTGTCCACGGGCACAGAAGCAATGGACAGCCCTACGGCAACTGAAGAACCAACGGGTGAAAATGGAACTGCCCAAGTCCTTTCCTCCTCGGATGAAAAGTTCGCGAGTGCTTGGAATACGATGTTTGAATTGCTGTTCCGTGAAATCGCCACCATCTACTATCCCTTGAAAGGGGTGGTGCCTTCCATAGCGAACAATGTCATTCATGTGAAGGTGAAGAATGAGATGATGAAAGACAACTTCGAGTCACGCGTGCGACTGGCATTGGAATACTTGCGGAACAATTTCGACCAGCGCATAGATGACATACAGGTGGAAGTCGAGGTTAATCCGGCACAAACTTCGAAGTTGATTTACGACACACAGGATAAAATGAATGACTTGAATAAGGAAAATCCGGATTTGCCGGAGTTCTTGAAAATTCTGAATTTGTCAGCCAAAGATATGTAACCAAATTAAACATTTATGAAAAAGATTTTTACCCTTTTCGTTTTATTAGTTCCCTGTATGCTTTTTGCGCAGGTTGATGCAATAAATGGCGTTTTACTGAACAAAGCGGTACCTGATGGACGTGTGGATAGCGTTTATCAGGGCATTGACTTGCCACAGGCTTTTACAGGAGAAGATGTGATCATCGGGGTTACCGACTGGGGCTTCGACTATACTCATCCGGTATTTTATGATGTGAGTAAGCAGAATTACCGTATTCTCAGGGCATGGGACCAGTACCGTAATGCGGGACCAGCTCCGGATGGTTTTGACTATGGTACAGAGCTGGTGGGACAAGAGGCTATGCTGGCTGCCCAGTGTGACACGTTCAATGTGTATGAGTATTACTATCATGGCACGCATGTGGCCAGTATCGCTGCCGGTTCAGGTTCCACTTCGAATTCCTTCCGTGGTGTGGCTCCTGGCGCAAATATTATTCTGAGCTCTATACAGGCGAGTGAGCAGGCGGTGATAGATGCTTTTTATTGGATGTACCATGTGGCGCAACAGGAGCAGAAGCGACTGGTTATCAACATGAGCTGGGGCTTATATTATATGGGCTATATGGATGGAACTGGCCCTATTGCGACTGTTATGCAGGAATTGTCCGATTTGGGTGTCGTTTTTGTGTCGAGTGCTGGCAATAACGGAGATGTGAAATTTCATCTGCATCAGGATTTTAACACCAACACGGATACTTTAAGGTCTGTAATTGGCTTTGCGGAAGGAGGAGGATCATACACGTATGGACAGTCTATCACGATGACCAGTTCGCCTAATACCAGTTTTAGTTATGCGCTGGCAGTGCTGGATGGTGCTGGCAATGTGTATGGATACACTCCGTTCTACAACACCGCTTCTGGTAATTTTAGTGTGGATACTACAGTTTATGTGGTGGGTTATCCTGTTGAATATAAAATAGATAATGTGGCATCATCAGTGCCAAGTGCCCTGCCGCATGTGCGCTTGCGTGTGAAAAAATCCATCTATGGTGGAGTTCGCTATGGGTTGATAGTTGCTGCTGATGAAGGTGATTTCCATGCGTGGAATGTGATAGAGCTGACCAACGATGTGGGTAACTGGGGCGGTGTCTTTTCTTCGGCAGGCTCTGGATGGACCAATGGCGACAAGGAATATGGTATTGGAGCGCCTGCCAATGCGCCGTGTGTTATTGCTGTGGCGGCTCATCAGGCAAGACAGAAAAACAATACTACTGGAGAGTTCACCGGTTCCGGCAATATGGCCAGTTTTACCAGTTGGGGTCCTGTTATCGGTAATCCCGACAAACCGGACATCTCTGCTCCGGGACGGAACGTAATGGCAGCCCTCTCAAGTTATACCAATTCCACTGATCATACACCTTCCAACACCTTTAGTTTTAACGGTAGAACCTACGGTTTTTGTTCGTTGTCGGGAACATCCATGTCTTCGCCCTTCGTGGCAGGTGTGGTGGCCCTGATGCTGGAAGCCAATCCATATCTGACACCGGAACAGGTGAAAAGTATTTTGAAAGAGACGGCATTTCACGATGAATATACGGAGGCTGCTTCGCCGGTTCTTTATGGCGCTGGCAAAGTGGATGCCTACCAGGCGGTGATGAGAGCCCTGAATTATACCGGTGTGGCGCAGCATAGTGTGAGCGACAGCCGTTGCCGAGTATATCCCAATCCTGTTGAAAACAGTGCATTTGTGGTTATCGAAGGTGATGAAAGCAGTTATGATGTACAACTGTACGACATGTCAGGCCGTCAGTTGATGCGCCAGACCATGACCTCCGGTGTGAATAACCTCGACATGCAGGCCTATGCCTCTGGTTGTTATTTCATCAGAATTAATGATGGTAAAAACATTATCACCAAAAAGATAATCAAACAATAAAAATGTAGGGCTGTCATATTATGGCAGCCTCGCAACAAAAATTTTCGCAATATGGCTGCACTATCATGGCAGCCGCAAAAATCATCCAAAAACCCCCACTATCTCATGCAGACCCCTTATATCCCGAACCCGGAACTCGAAAACAAGATGATTGTCAGAAAATACCGTGAATTGCTCAGCTATATGTATGACAAGACCACGGTGGAACAGCGCAAGCTCATCCGCAAGGCGTTTGCCCTGGCGGTGCACGCCCATAAGGACATGCGTCGCAGGAGCGGTGAGCCGTATATCTATCATCCGATTGCCGTGGCAAAGATTGTTACACAGGAGATTAACTTGGGAACAACCTCTTTGGTATGTGCTTTGCTGCACGATGTGGTGGAGGATACCGACTATACGTTGGATGACATACGGGAGATTTTTGGGGACAAGGTGGCCCGGATTATCGATGGTTTGACCAAAATTGAGGATTTGGTCATCGACAGCAATGTATCCATCCAGGCGGAGAATTTCAGGAAGATTTTCCTGTCCATGTCGGAGGATGTGCGTGTGATTCTGATCAAACTGGCTGACCGACTGCACAATATGCGCACTTTGGGTTCCATGCCACCGGAGAAACAGTGGAAAATCGCTTCCGAAACCCAGTATTTCTATGTGCCGATAGCTCACCGTCTGGGCCTTTATGCCATCAAGAGCGAGCTGGAGGATTTCGCCATGCAATATACCGATCCTGTCACCTATCGTTTCATCGCCAACAAGCTGAAACATACCGAGGCTGACCGTCAGACTTTGATTTCGGATTTTGTGAAACCGATACAGGAAAAGCTGAAAGCCGAGGGGATTGAGGCTGAAATGTCGAGCCGTACCAAGTCGGTGTATTCGATTTATCAGAAAATGAAGCGTAAAAATATCAATTTCGAGGATATCTATGATATTTTTGCTGTCCGTTTTGTGTTTGATGCCGATCCGAAGGATGAAATCCGTACTTGCTGGGCTATTTATGCCATTGTAACCAGTCTGTATGAGACCAATCCGGAGCGGGAACGCAATTTCCTGGCCCATCCCAAACCCAATGGCTACCAGTCGTTGCACGTGACCGCCATGAGCAAGGCCGGCAAATGGGTGGAGGTACAGATACGTTCGCGCCGTATGGACGAGATTGCCGAGAAAGGTTTCGCCGCCCATTATAAATATAAGGAAGAGAACCGTACCCCCGATGAGTATGATAACAGGGTAGAGGAGTGGTTGCTGAAAATCAGGGAGGTGCTGAACAGCGATAAGACCAACGCCATTGATTTCTTGAACGAAATCAAGTTGAATCTGGATCTGAAAGAGGTGTTTATTTTTACCCCCAAAGGTGATATGAAACAGCTGCCGGCAGGTTCCACGGTGCTGGATTTGGCTTACGACCTGCATACCAAACTAGGTGACCAGTGTATCGGTGCCAAGGTGAACTTCAATATTGTGCCGGTGAATTATGTGCTGAAAAACGGTGACCAGGTGGAGATTATCACCTCAAAAAAACAATTTCCCAAGCAGGAGTGGTTCGACTTTGTGAAAACCTCGCGTGCCCGGGAACGCATCAAAGACGCTATCCGACTGGAACAGAAAAAGTCCACCAACAAGGGTATGTCCATCCTGAGACGTTATTTTACCCACATGGGCTTGGCCTTCACTCCTCAGAATATCGGCATGGTGCAGGCCGAAACGGGCATTAAGTCACCCATCGAGTTTTGGGATTATGTGTCGCAGAACAAGCTGTCGGAGGACCGTGTGCGGAAGATGTTCTCCAGCGAGAAGAACAGCGACTTGGAGGAATTCCAGAAGAAGGTGACCGACGAAATCACCAACAAGCCTTTGAGCCAGTTGATTGAGGAAGAGTTGACGGCGCACCCGTCCATGTTCATGATTGACGACACGTCCGAGAATATCCGTTACAAGCTGTCACCCTGCTGCAATCCGATTCCGGGTGACAATGTGGTTGGTTTTCAGATGCCTAATAATGAGATTGTTATCCATCAGACCAAGTGTCCTAAGGCTATTGAGCAGATGTCCAAGTTCGGTAACCGTATTATCAAGACCAAGTGGCGGAAGGAGCAGAATCTGGCGTTCTTGTCCGGCTTACGTTTGACGGGTTTCGACAAGAAGGGTATGCTGAAGGATATTATAGATATTGTAACATCCCAGTTGAATCTGAACATTCGTTCGCTGAATATTGAGACCAGGGACAATGTGTTTACAGGCACGTTGATGCTATACATAGAAAATGTACATGCCCTGAATGAGCTGATTGCCAAGTTGCAAAAAATCGACAATTTGGAGAAAATTGAGCGAATTGGTTACGATTTTGAATAAAAATGGAAATTCTGTTAATGAGACAAAAAGTTGAAAAGGTGTAATTTAACATTTTTAAATGCTTGAATGGTAAAGAATTGAATTGTGCAACTGGCTGTTAAAAAAAGTTAACGGCTATATCAAAAAAATATGGTATATTTGCAGTCAAATTTAAAATGAATAACTATGGCAGAAATTATTGACAAAGTACAAGCGATTATTGCTGAAAAATTAAGTGTTGATGCAGCCGAGGTTACCCCGGAAAAAAGT
>Ga0265298_10001010_pt1 | contig 41733 bp, 36 predicted proteins | sample AusTroGonzalo_MG_3_FD_193486 | JGI IMG/M metagenome (GOLD analysis project Ga0265298, IMG submission 193486) | Bovine rumen microbial communities from tropical cattle in Woodstock, Queensland, Australia - Gonzalo_01 | ecosystem: Host-associated > Mammals > Digestive system > Stomach > Rumen ... | reverse complement strand
GCTAAGTATGAGAAGCGTGGTGTGGCTAACTTCGTTCCTGTATGGAATTCTGAGAACTGTATCCAGTGTAACAAGTGTGCATTCGTTTGTCCTCACGCAGCTATCCGTCCGTTCGTAATGGATGATGCTGAAGCTGCTGGCCTCGATGCTGCTAAGCTTGACGTACTGGCTCCTGCTCAGATCAAGGGTATGAAGTTCCGCATTCAGGTGGATGTACTCGACTGCTTGGCTTGCGGCAACTGTGCTGATGTCTGCCCAGGCAAGAAGGGTGAGAAGGCACTGAAGATGGTGGCATTCGATCCTGAGGCTGAGGATATGAAGAAGGAAGCTGCTAATTGGGAATACTGCACAAAGAAGGTTACCAGCAAGCAGAACTTGGTGGATATCCAGCAGACTCCTAAGAACTCACAGTTCGCACAGCCTCTGTTCGAGTTCTCTGGCGCTTGCTCAGGTTGCGGTGAGACTCCTTACGTGAAACTGATTTCTCAGTTGTTCGGTGATCGTCAGATCGTGGCTAACGCAACTGGTTGCTCTTCAATCTACTCAGGTTCTGTTCCATCTACTCCTTATACAACCAATGCAGAAGGGCACGGACCCGCATGGGCTAACTCATTGTTCGAGGACTTCTGCGAGTTCGGTTTGGGTATGACCTTGGCAAACGAGAAGATGCATCTGCGTCTGACAGAAACAATGCTGGCCGCTATTGCTGACGAGAATGTTCCAGCTGAAGCTAAGGCATTGTTCCAGGATTGGGTAGATAACCAGAACGATCCAGCTAAGACCAAGGAGCTGTACAAGCAGATTGTTCCATTGGTAGAGGCTAACAAGGATAAGTGCAAGTATTGCGCAGTAATCGCTGAGTTCCAAAACTACCTCGTAAAGCGTAGCCAGTGGATTATCGGTGGTGACGGTGCTTCATACGATATCGGTTACGGTGGTCTTGACCACGTGATTGCTTCTGGCAAGGATGTCAACATCCTCGTTATCGATACTGAGGTTTATTCTAACACAGGTGGTCAGTCATCAAAGGCTACTCCTATCGGTGCTATCGCTAAGTTTGCTGCATCAGGCAAGCGTGTTCGCAAGAAAGACCTTGGCTTGATGGCTACTACTTACGGTTACGTATATGTAGCTCAGATTGCTATGGGTGCCGACAACAACCAGACGCTGAAGGCACTGCGTGAGGCTGAAGCTTATCCAGGTCCATCACTCATCATCGCTTACGCTCCATGTATCAACCATGGTCTGAAGGCTGGTATGGGTAAGAGCCAAGCTGAGGAAGCTAAGGCTGTTGAGTGTGGTTACTGGCATCTGTGGCGTTACAACCCAGCTTTGGAAGCTGAGGGCAAGAACCCATTCACTTTGGATAGCAAGGAGCCTAAGTGGGAAGGTTTCAAGGACTTCCTGAAGGGTGAGGTTCGCTATGCATCAGTAATGAAGCAGTATCCTGCAGAGGCTGAAGAGCTGTTCCAGGCAGCTGAGGACAATGCTAAGTGGCGTTACAACAGCTACAAGCGTTTGGCTCAGAACAACTGGGGTGCTGAATAAAGCAACTTGCGAAAGAGAGTTCTCTCTTTCATACCATATTTATATAAAGGCGAGGCTTTAAGCTTCGCCTTTATTGTTTGAATAGCCTTTTTATCATACCCCCTCCCGCCCTTGCTGTACTGCCCCTTTCTAAGGGGGAGAGTTTTTAATAATTACTTTGTTTATTATCCAAATAATAAGTAAATTTGCAGAAAAATAGCAACAAGAGAAATGATGCAAAGCGAAAGCAAGGTAATATTCGAACGCAATAGCGTGGAGTTTGTAACGGTAGCAGCCCAATACTGCCAGTTCTTGGAAAATGTAGAGGGCATGGAACGTGATGAGTTTGTGGATACCGTACTAAAGATACTACCCCTGCTCTATGTCAAGGCGTTGTTGCTGCCCGAGATGGAGATGATGGACGAGGAGGACGAGACATTGGAGACTTGTGTGACGGAAGAGACCTATTCGATGATGAATGCTCAACTGGCTGACATCATGGGCGATCGTGATGACTACCTCGATGTGTTTGTGGAGGACATGAAGTATAGCGATCAGCCAGTAACTCGTTATATTTCTGAGGGACTGGCGGACATCTATCAAGACATCAAGGACTTTATCTTTGTTTTCAAGCAGGGGGTAAACCTGAACATGCACAATGCCCTTGTCACCTGTCAGGAAAACTTCAAACTCTACTGGGGACAGAAGTTGGTGAATACCCTGCGTGCCTTGCATGAAGTGAAATTTACTTCAATTGAGAATTAAAATTGAAAATTGAAAATTAGCGCGATAGCCTCATGGATGTGTGTAGGCGACATATCTGCTCGCAGTCAGTCGCCGGCACATCCATGAAGGCGAAAAGAAAGAACAAGTAGCAACAGACATTTGATGCAAAGTATAAAGTTGATAATTAAGAGCAAAATAACAAAGGAAGAGGTAAATGAAATGCCTAAGGTGGAATACTCAGGAGATATCTATATAGTAGATACACCTGAGCAGGCCGACATAGCCGTAAGATACCTCAGCCAGTTTCCTCTGTTGGGTATAGACACAGAAACACGTCCTTCGTTCAAGAAAGGCGAAAGCCACAAGGTAGCGTTGTTACAGATAGCTACTGATGAACGTTGCTACCTGTTCCGTATCTACAAATATGGCATGACGTTATCTCTTATTCAATTGTTGGAGAATCCCCATATCATCAAAGTAGGCATATCCCTGAAAGATGATTTCTACATGCTCCACAGATGGGCGCCATTCGAGCCAAAGAGCGTAATAGAACTGCAATCTCTGGTGAAAGAAATTGGCATCGACGATCAGTCACTACAAAAAATCTATGCCAACCTGTTTGGCAATAAAATATCCAAATCCCAACGCCTGTCAGATTGGGAAGCCGACGAGCTGACCATACCTCAACAACATTATGCCGCCATTGATGCATGGGCATGCATTCAGATATACCGGAAAGTGGAAAAATTGAAGAGTACTGGCGAATACGAGCTTGTCATCGTCCCAGTACCAGAGCCAGAGTCTTCCGATGGTGTTAATTAAGAAATTATCAATATATCAATATGAGTAAAGTCTATCTGAAATCAGGCAAGGAAGAATCGCTGAAGCGCTTTCACCCCTGGGTATTCTCAGGAGCTATCAGTCGCATTGAAGGCAATGTGCAGGAAGGTGACATCGTGGAAGTCTTCACTTCCCAACATGAATTCATTGCCAGGGGCCACTATCAAGTAGGCAGCATTATGGTGCGAGTGCTAACATTCGATGAGCAAGAAACCATTAATGATCATTTTTGGCAATTTCGTCTGGAGGAGGCAAGACTCAAAAGAATAGCCATTGGCATAGCTGAGCGTGCCGACAACAACACTTATCGTCTGGTGCATGGCGAAGGGGACAACCTCCCAGGACTGGTCATCGACATCTATGGACGTACTGCCGTGATGCAGGCACATTCTGCCGGTATGCACTTCCAACGCATGGAGATAGCCCAAGTCCTGATGAAGGTGATGAACGGTAAGATAGACCATATCTATTATAAGTCGGAAACCACCCTGCCCTATAAGGCTGAACTGGGACAGGAAAATGGCTTCCTCATCGGGGGGAGCAAGGAGAACATTGCCACTGAATATGGTTTGAAGTTCCATATTGATTGGCTGAGGGGTCAGAAAACAGGCTTCTTTGTTGACCAACGCGAGAACCGTGCCCTGCTGGAACGCTATTCACAGGGAAGAAACGTACTCAACATGTTCTGCTACACAGGTGGTTTCTCGGTGTATGCCCTGCGTGGCGGTGCCTCACGAGTAGATTCTGTGGACAGCTCTGCCAAAGCCATCGAACTGACCAAACAGAATGTGGCGCTGAACTTTGCCGATGACGGGAGACACCATGCCTATGCGGAAGATGCGTTCAAATATCTCGACGAGATGAAGAAAGACCAATACGACCTTATCATTCTCGACCCACCTGCCTTTGCTAAGCACCGCGATGTACTTCGTAATGCCCTGCAAGGCTACAGACGAATCAACGCCAAGGCATTCGAGAAAATCAAACATGGTGGTATCCTGTTCACTTTCTCCTGCTCACAGGCTGTCAACAAAGACCAATTCCGTACTTCTGTCTTCACAGCAGCCGCTGCATCTGGTCGTAAAGTGAGCATCTTGCACCAACTCACCCAACCAGCCGACCATCCTGTGAACATATATCACCCCGAAGGCGAATACCTCAAGGGGTTAGTACTATACGTCGAATAAAGTTTTAAATAGTGTTAAATTTAGTGCAATTTTTGCCAATTTATATGTTACATAACATAAAAATGACTACTTTTGCACTGTGTTTTTCATGGTATTAGATTTAAGGTTGATAAAGATTGGGTGTCTGTGATAGATACCCTTCTTTTTTTATGTCCCTATTGGTGCCATATTTCCCATAAAATTTCTAAATTTGCATCCACTAAACAAGACATAATAATATGAACCTAAAACTAAGACTTATCATTATGAACTTCCTGCAGTTTGCCGTGTGGGGAGCTTATCTTACCTCTATGGGTAGTTATTTGGCCAGTGCAGGCCAAGGCGCACATATTGGCGCATTCTACGCCATGCAGGGTATCACCAGTATCTTCATGCCAGCCTTGATAGGCATTGTAGCCGATCGTTGGATTCCGGCACAGAAGATGATGGGCATCTGTCACTTCATTTCCAGCAGCTTCTTGCTGGGCATGGCTTATTATGCCATGCAGGAAGGTACTAATGCCGACTTTGGTGTATTGATAGGTCTGTTTACGGTAGGCATCGGATTCTACATGCCATCGCTATCGCTCTCCTACTCTGTGGCTTACAACGCATTGGAAAAGGCAGGCATGGACACCATCACCGCCTTCCCTCCTATTCGTATTTTTGGCACAGTAGGATTTATCTGTACTATGTTATTGGTGGACATTCTGGGTTTCCAAACCACCTACATGCAGTTCGTAGTGTCAGGCGTATTAGGCATCATGTTGGGCTTCTTCTCAATGACTTTGCCCGATTGTCCTATAAACAAGGGTGGTAAGAAAACACTGGTGGACGCATTGGGTCTCAGAGCATTCAGTCTGTTCAAAGATCGCACCATGGCGACTTTCTTTATCTTCTCGTTGTTGTTGGGTGTAGCATTACAGTTGAGCAACAGCTATGCCAATCCATTCATCACCAGTTTCAAGGCCATTCCCGAGTTTGCCAGTACGTTTGGCGCCAACCATGCCAATGCACTGATATCATTGTCTCAATGTTCAGAGACATTATGTATCCTGCTCATCCCGTTCTTCCTAAAACGTTGGGGCATCAAGAAGGTAATGCTCATGGCTATGCTGTCATGGGTATTCCGCTTTGGCCTCTTTGGCGCAGGTGACCCAGGCACAGGTGTTTGGATGTTCATCCTCTCCATGATTGTCTATGGTGTGGCATTCGACTTCTTCAACGTATCTGGTTCGTTATTTGTCAATCAGTTTACCGACAAGAGTATGCGAAGCAGTGCACAGGGCTTGTTCATGCTGATGACCAACGGTATTGGTGCTACCCTCGGCACATTGGGCGCACAAAACATCGTCAACTACTATACTGAGAACGTGAATGGCATCATGATAGGCGACTGGAGCAGTGCTTGGTACATTTTTGCAGCTTATTCACTGGTCATCGCCATTCTGTTTGCCATCTTCTTCAAGTATGATTTCAAGCCTGAAAAGAAAGTCGAATAATTGCCTATGAAGAAAAACGAGAAAATACAGTTGGTATTAGAGAGTATTGCCAATATCCCCAACGACCTCAACAACTGCAAGGTGACCATGAGGGCAGTAGGCACTGATGACGTACTGAGCATAGTCATTGGCGCATACGAAGGACGTGCCATCTACATGGGTGCCAAAGGTATACAACAAAGTCGCCCCATGACGCACGACCTCTTTGCAGGAGTGCTCAATGCGATGGCGGTTAAGTTGTGGAGGGTAGTAATTTACAAGGTAGAGAAAGGCATTTACTACACATACCTGTATTTTCAAAAAGACTATGGCATGATGAGGGTGGATGCTCGTACCAGTGACGCTTTGGCGATGATTGTACGCATGGGAGCTCCTATCTTCACCTACAAGGAGCTATTGGAGAAGGCACTGATTGGTCAGGACTGCGTCATCAGAGTGGAAGACGACCTCGAAGAGTTCAAGGAAATCAAAGTGGTAACCCCAGGCATTGATACCCTGAAGCAGCAACTTGACGAAGCCATTCAGAATGAAGAATATGAAAAGGCAGCAGAGTTGCGCGACCAGCTCAAGCAATTAGGCAACGAATAATCCCCCATCATGCACGTATTCTACACTCCTGACATCGACCATAATAAAGCGTTACCTGAGGAAGAGGCTGCACATGCTGTTCGTGTGTTACGCCTGCAACCAGGTGACGAGGTGATGCTCACCAATGGCAAAGGCTCTTTCTACCGAGCAGAAATCAGTGTGGCAGACAAGAAGCACTGCTTGGTAAATATCTTAGAGAAACAACCACAGGCTCCTTTGTGGAAAAATCATATCCATTTGGCAGTGGCACCCACCAAGAATATGGACCGTATGGAGTGGCTCGCTGAGAAGGCCACAGAGATTGGTCTTGACGAGATCACCTTCCTGGATTGTCGCTACTCTGAACGCAAGGTCATCAAGACTGAGCGCATCGAAAAGATTCTGGTGTCTGCCATCAAACAATCGCTGAAAGCCCGCTTGCCCCTCCTTCATGGCATGACGGATTTCACTCAGTTTGTGAGTCAACCCTTCACTGGACAGAAGTTCATTGCCCACTGCTATAAAAACGAACGTCAAGAATTGAAAGACATTATTCAGCCTGGCCAAGATGCAATAGTGCTAATTGGCCCCGAAGGTGACTTCAGTGAAGAAGAAGTGAGTTTAGCATTATCGAAAGGCTTCACCCCCATCAGTCTCGGACCTTCCCGTTTGCGCACAGAGACAGCTGCTCTTGTTGCCGTTCACACCATCAATCTGCTCAACTATTAAAGTTTTAAATAAGACCCAATTGCTAAAATCGGAACTTTTTTAGATCAACTGATATAAAGCTACGTTTTTTTATTTATCTTTGGCGTTAGATTAACTTAAAGACCTACTTATTATGAAGAAACACTTGATATCACTGATGCTGTTGTTGGCAATGGGTAACGTTGCTCTTGCTGATGGTGTGAAAGAGGCTGCTGACCCCTATCCTGGTCCACAGGAAGCTTGGCAGAAACTCACCAAGCCCATGTTTGTTTGGGGCACAACAGATGTGCGCTACTCACGCTGTCAGGTACCCACCGCTGAAAAAATGCCTGAGCTTTATGCTTGGAGAGGTGAGCACGTCAGTGCACAAGCCGTGTTTGCCACCCCTGCAGAGGTGGAACTTACGTTGAGTGTGAGCGATCTGAAAAGTGGTAAAAACGTGATTCCTGCCTCTAACATCAACCCCTATTTCGTGGGCTATGTACTGGCTGATGGCATAGATAAACACCGCGTGGATTCCTGCCTCATGGCCGACCGTCTGATAGCAGAACCCACTTTCACCGTTGCTGGCAATACCACGCGCCCTATATGGCTGGATATCCGTGTGCCAAAGGATGCTGCACCTGGAACCTATGCGGGGACAGTAAGCATTAGTTTCCAAGGCACCAATATGTCACTTCCCATACGTTTGAAAGTTAGCCAGCGCGTGCTGCCCGATCCAAAGGAATGGTCGTTCCATCTCGACCTTTGGCAGAACCCCTACTCTGTGGCACGCTACTTCAATGTTCCTCTCTGGAGCAAGGAGCACTTCGACAAGATGCGTCCATTGATGGAGATGTACGCCCAAGCAGGTGGAAAGGTCATTACTGCCAGCATCATCCAGCACCCTTGGAACAGTCAGACGCATGATCCTTTCGAGAGCATGATTGTGAAAATGAAAGGCATCGATGGCCAGTGGACCTACGACTACACCGTGTTCGACCGCTGGATAGAGTTCATGATGTCGTGTGGCGTGACAGAGCAGATCGACTGCTACACCATTGTTCCTTGGGGCTATCAGTTCGAGTATATCGACATGGCCACCAGTACCTTACAGACATTTGAATGCAATCCAGGCGAGAAAGCCTACGAAGATTACATTCTGCCTTTCCTCACAGATTTTGCCCGCCACTTGAAGGCCAAGGGATGGTTCTCCAAGACCTGCATCGCTATGGATGAAAGGCCAATGGATCAACTGCGTGTAGCGTGGGACATCGTACGCCGTGCCGACCCAGACTATCGCATTGAAGGGGCTGTAAACTACTCTCCCGAAGTAGTATCTATGATGTACGACATCAGCCTTGGCTACCGTCATGTAAATGTACCTGCCGAGGTGGCTGCACAGCGCCGTGCTGAGGGAAAACGCACCACCTTCTACACCTGCGTCAACCCTCCTCATCCCAACACGTTCACCTTCTCGCCCCCTGCCGAGGCAACCTTTATCGGATGGCATGCAGCAGCCCTGGGCTTCGATGGCTATCTGCGTTGGGCATTCAACAGCTGGACACCTGAACCCTGCGTCGATTCACGCAATCCTAAGTGGTACAGTGGCGATACCCACCTCGTCTATCCCGAGGGCAGCAGTATTCGCTACGAACGATTGATTCAAGGCATACAGGACTATGAGAAATTCCGCATCTTGCGAGCAGAAGCCACTCCTGCCCAACAAAAGAAGCTCGATGCCCTCCTCCTCCCCTTCGCAGGCAATGACTATCCAGACGATTTGGATGCTGGTCCTATTGTGAAGAAAGCAGAAGCAGAATTAAGGAAGTATGAGTAAAAAAGCTAAATATAAAAGCATGAGAAACAAAGCCAGGGCGAAAGCTAAAATAACACTGGAAAAGATGAATAATGTCGTAGAGCCTGAGAAAGATAACATTATCACTCAGATATACGACGGAATTATGATTATTGCCATTTTTATTGGTGTTATTCCATTGATGTTTCGCACACAAACCACCCTATTCTGGTGGTTTGATCTCATATCTTGTCTATGCTTTATTATTGACTATTTAATTAGGTGGTCAACATATGGTATTCGATCAAAAAGGAATAATTGGATCAACTATCTTACCTATCCTTTAACTCCGATGGCAATTATTGATTTACTTTCAATACTTCCAACCATCAATCTTTTGGCACCTACTTTCAAAGTAGCACGTTTCTCCCGTTTGCTAAAATTATTGAGAATAGTCAAGATTGTTCACTACTTTGAATCATTGGAAATAATCATTGATGTAATAAAGAAGCAAAAGAAAGTATTGATAACAGTACTTACATTGGCTCTTTTCTATACATTTATCACAGCTTTGATTATGTTTAATGGAGAAGAAGAAATCAATCCAGCTACTGGAGAGTACTTGTTTGGCAACTTCTTTGATGCGTTTTATTGGGCCGCATGTACTTTAACCACCGTAGGATATGGCGATTTGTATCCAATCTCTGAAACAGGAAGAGTCATCAGTATTGTATCTTCATTTGTGGGCATCGCCATTATTGCCCTACCTTCCGGTGTCATCACCGCCGGCTATTTAAAAGAACTAGAAAAAAGAGAAAATGCACTAAATAATGACCATGACAAAGAATTGAACAATTCTATTTCAGAGTATCCTTTAAAAGGGAGATATAAAACATCATAAAAAAGAAAAGGCTGCTCAAATGAGCCGCCTTTTCTCTATAATTAATAAACTTATTCTTCTAACAGTTTGCCTTTAGCCTTTGCTTCCTCCAGCCAAGTTGGAACAACCTCTTGTAAGAAACGATCCTTCTTGTCCTGTAACTTAGGCATATCAAGACCTATATACTGTTGTGCCTTCGCCTTCGTTGAAATATCAGGCATAGGGATATCCCCAATGAAACCATGCTTAGCACATACCTTCGCAATAGCCAGACGAGCCTGCTGAGCAAAGTCAACACTTAAAGAGAGCAGACGAGTCACCTCTTGAGGAGCATGGAACGTAGCACCATGAGAAGCGATGGCATAATCCCAACGCCACTGACTCTTACGCAACAAGTCCTGAATAGGTTTCATCTCAGCATCAGTAGCACCATTGTCGATGGCAAACTTAGCTTCGATATGAGCAGTAGCCAACTCCTTCTCAGCACGGTTGCGAATCTCGGTACATTTGTCCTGACGCTCATACACATTCTGACGCAACGTCTCTGCATCCTGACGGTGACAAGTTTGACACGTACGGTCGATATTCGCTAATGGCGACATGATATGGTGATCTGTAAACTTCACTCCACCCTCACTCATATACGGCATGTGGCAGTCAGCACATGATACACCACGCTGCCCATGAATGCCTTGCAATGCCACTTCATAGCCAGGGTGTTGTGCCTTCAGGATAGGCGTCTTCGACAATGGGTGAATATAGTCATAGAAACCAATCTCGTCATAGTAAGCCTCCGCATCTTCCAGCGTCATACCCTTGTCCTGTGGGAACATCAGGTAGTCGGTGCCCTTCACGAAGTAATACTCCGTGTGGCACTGTGCACAAACCAATGAACGCATTTCCTGGTGAGTGGCCTTGTTAACATCCTTGCCAGCACGCTCCCAAGCTTCATACAGAGCAGGACGAGCTGGGCGCAACTCCATCGTACGAGCATCGTGGCAGTCTGAGCAACCTATGGTATTCACCTCTTCAGCACCCAGTTCGCTCCATCGCTTATGATAGAAATTACCTGGCTCAAACTGGTCAACGCCATTGCCTAACTCACGCATCATTCGAGGCACATCAGGTCCCTTGCATGTCCAACAGGTAGCAGGCTGCATGTCGGCATCGCCATCTATGCCTGGATTACCCGTGCGCAGAATCTTACGCATATCCTCCAAAGCATGCTTGTGACCACGAGGTGTATTATAGTGACGTGAGAAAGCGTAACCTGCCCACAGAATCACCATTTCTGGACGCTGCTCCAGCACATCCACCTCCTCGCTACCGTTATACTTTGACTCAAACGAGGTGTCTTCCGTCATCGACCACGTATTGTATTCACGTGGGTAGTCGGCCTTGAACTTCTCGTTCTGAGCCACGATAGCATCCTCAAACACCGTTCGTTTGTTGTTGAATACGCTTACCACCTCTGCCCTGCGTTCCATCAGCGATGAAACCAGCAGACCTAAAATAAACACAACGACCATTGATCCTCCGAACAAGAGCCATCCTTGCCATTTCTTGAGTTGTTTAGCCATAATATCGTAATCTTTTATTATTTATTCATCAAATTCTGCAACCAGTTTGGTACCGGACTTGGCGGCAACGGTGTTACCCCCTCAGCATTGGGTGTACTCGACAATGAGTTCATACCACCATGAGGCACATTGCGATGACAATCCCAACAAACCTTACCACCTTCCCTCATCTGCTCTGAATAACCCATGCGTCCCGTCTTCACGAACTCCTGATTCAGTTGCCTGTGACAACGTATACAGTTATCCATAATCACCTCGGCACTCATCTCCTCCGCCATAATCGCCTGTCGCTCGCTATGCGTCACAAAATAAGCCACGTGCTTCAGTCCGTCCATCGCCTTGAAACCATATTTCATGGCCAAGTTCTGATGAGGCACATGGCAATCGTTGCACGTAGCATCGCGTCCATGACTGGAGTGCGACCAAGTGGCATAATAAGGAGTCATGATGTGGCAATTGACACAAGCGGAGGGGTCATCAGCAATATAGGTATGCGCACGTAGCAGGTAAAGGAACAAGCCTCCCAATCCGCATATCACCCCTGCCACCACCAACAGAAAGATTTTCTGCCTGCATGAAAACAGATTTGTTATCTTGCCAAGTGCTTTCATAGTAATTAGCCAAGGTTTGTTTTTACAAATTTAAAACTTTCTCATTGGCAAATATACTAATAAATGAGGATATTTCATAGCATTTTCAAGCCAAATTTATTAATAATTGTTAAAAGATTACTTTTTCTATCCCATTATATTCCACACGGTTTATTCTCCATATTACAGAATAATTCCTTCATCATTTGCAGATTTCCGCCAAAATCACCATCTTTGTACACATATTTTAATAATAATAGATGATATAATAATGAAAAGGACGTTTTTTAGTGCGATGTTGATAGCCATGATGGCACTGACAGTGCAGGCTCAGACAGCTACGAAGAAGGTGTATGACGAGGAGATAAACCAGCTGGAGCAGATAGACAAGGCTGTGGCGGAGGCAAAGGCCAGCGGCAAGTTCGTGATTGCTCAAGTGGGTGGCAACTGGTGCCCCTGGTGTCTGAGGTTTGCCGACTTTATCACCAAGGATAGCGAGATAGCACAGACCATCAGTGACAACTTTGTGTATATCCACGTAAACTATAACCCGAGAAAGTCAGAAGGCGAGGAAAAGACGAGACGTGCAGCCCAGATGCTGAAAAGACTGAATAGTCCGCAACGCTTTGGATTTCCAGTGTTTGTAGTGCTCGACGAGAACGGCAAGGTGTTACACCATCAAGATTCCAGCTACTTAGAAGAAGGACAGGGTTATGATAAAGAGAAGGTGCTTCGCTTCTTCAAGAACTGGACACCCAAAGCGGTGCAGGAGTAATGCAGAAAACGGTCAAAACACTTGCATAACTCGCTAATGTTTGCCAACTTTGTAGGACAAAAGAAACAACCATAATAATTATTTAAGAAAATGAAGAAGTCATTCTTATTGCTGGCTGCATCAATGGTTTTTGGTGTGGTTTCAGCACAACAGACGAATCCGCTTCTGCAACATGAGGCTGAGATTACGGAAATCATTAAAAGTATGACGCTGGAAGAGAAGGTGAATATGCTGCATGGCAAGACCATGTTCTCTTCAGCAGGTGTTGAAAGACTGGGCATTGCCGACATGAAGTATGCTGACGGTCCTTTCGGTATCCGTGAGGAGTTGGAGGATCACTCTTGGACCCCACTGGGTTGGGATGTCGACCGTGCTACCTTCTTCCCTACCGGCTCTGCACTGGCCGCTACCTGGTGCCCAGGCATTGCCTACGAGTATGGCAAGGGTATGGCAATTGAGGCTAAGCTGCGTGGCAAGGACATGATTTTAGGTCCTGCGATGAACATCCAACGTCTGCCTACTGGTGGCCGTACTTACGAGTACCTGAGTGAAGACCCATTACTTTCGGGTATATTGGCCACTGGCTATACCAAGGGTTCACAAGACCAGAACGAGGCTGTGTGTCTGAAGCACTTTGCTGTGAACAGTCAGGAGAACATGCGTGGTTTCATCAATGCCAACATCTCTGAGCGTGCCTTGCGTGAAATCTACCTCACCCCATTTGAAATGGCTGTGAAGGAAGGTAACGCATGGGGCATGATGGCTGCATACAACAAGATTTGGGGTCAATGGTGCTCTGAGAACTTCAACTTGCAAGAAAACATCCTGCGTAATGAGTGGGGTTTCAAGGGCATGATTATCAGCGACTGGGGTGGCACTCATTCAACCGTTGGTGCAGTGATGGGTGGCTTGGAAGTTGAGATGCCAAGCAGTACCTATCTGGGTGATTCTCTGATTGCAGCTGTAAACAGAGGTGATGTTCCTATGAATGTAATTGACCAGAGAGTTCGAAATATTCTGCGTGTTCGCTTGACAGTGAACCCTGTACCAGCTAATGTGGCTAACCAGAAGGTGGCTTCTCAGCCAGAAACACAGGCTATTGCCTACAAGGTGGCTTCTAAGAGCATCGTATTGCTGAAGAACGAGGGTCTGTTGCCACTGAGCAACAAGGTGAAGACCATCGCTGTGATTGGTGACAATGCTACTCGTACAATGGCATTAGGCGGTGTAGGTGCTGGTGTGAAGACGCTCTATGAAGTGACTCCATTGGAGGGCTTGCAAAAAGCACTGAAGGGCAAGGCTAAGATTCGCTATGCTCGTGGCTATGAGCCTGCTCCACAAGCTCGTTGGGGACAGAAACTGCCTGAAAACGCTATGGAGGAATACGAGAAGCGTATGGAGCAGTTGAAGAAAGAGGCGCTGAAGACCGTTAAGGGTGCCGATGTGGTGCTGTTTATCGGTGGTGACAACCGTGAGGTAGAGACCGAGGGTTCTGACCGTACTACTATCAAGTTGCCATTCGACCAGGAAGATTTATTGGAAGATATTGCTGAGGTGAATCCAAATATAGTAGTAGTAATGGTGGCAGGTGCTCCTGTTGACTTGCGTGAGGTAGAGCCTATCGCAAAGAGCTTGGTATATAGCTGGTTTAATGGTACCGAGGGTGGTAACGCCTTAGCTGATGTGCTGACTGGCAAGATTGCTCCTTCAGGTAAGTTGCCTTTCACTTTCCCAAGAAAGTTGGAGGACTCTCCAGCTTACGCACTTGGGGTTTATCCTCAGAAGGAACAGGGCGGTGGCGATGTATTCGTGAACCTCGTTAACCGCGACCGCTTCGCAGTTCGTAAGGCTGATGCCGACTATTCTGAGGGTATCTTCGTGGGCTATCGCTGGTACACTACCAAGAACGTGAAACCAATGTATGCTTTCGGCTATGGCCTGTCATATGTGCCATTCAAATATTCAAACCTGGCTGCTAAGGTAGAGGGCGAGAACATTGAAGTGACTTTCGACTTAGCTAACCAAGGCAACATGGAGGCAGAAGAAGTGTCTCAGGTATATATCGGTCGTCCTGACTCTAAGGTAGAACGTCCTAAGTATGAACTGAAAGGCTTCAAGCGTACAGCTGTGAAGGCTGGTGAAACTACTAAGATAACTATCAGCATTCCAAAGGATCGTCTGCGTCATTGGAACGAGTTCCAGCACGCATGGAATGTAGAGGGTGGAAAGGCAGTAATCTATGTAGGTGGTTCTTCTGACAATCTGCCTTTACAGGCTACTGTTGAAATCTAAAGCTTGCTTTAGCGATAATATAAAGGGATGCAATTTAGCATCCCTTTTTTTATGGATAGCCACTAAAGAAAAGCCAAGGGCTGACACTCCGAGACTACTTAGACACGCGCAATGACTGTAGTAGGACACTAAGCAAGATAAGGGCAATGCCGAGATAGAAAGAAAAGTTGATTTCGCGTCCTTCACCAAAAATAAGGAATGCTAAGATGATGGTATAGCAAGGCTCGAGGTTGTAAGTTAGGTTGACTGTAAAGGCAGAGAGCCTTTTCAAAGCTTGGATCTGCAAGAGATACATGCCTACGGTACAGAACAGGGCATGACATAGCATAAACCAGAGGTTGTTGCCCTCAGGAATCACCATCACAGGTTGGTTGCTCGGAAAGAAATACAAATAGATGGGTATGATCAGACTCACTATGACAAGTCCTCCTGCCATCTGATATAACAACACATCCCTGCTTCGTATGCCCACGCTGGCTTTCTTATTACAGATGGCATACAAGGCACATACCGCCGAAGATACAATGCCTATCATGATGCCGTAGCGGTAACGGGCATCGAACGAGAAAATGCACAATACACCAGCTACGGTAATGAGTGAAAAGAAAAGTTCTACCCACGAGAGTTTGCGTTTGAAAACCATCGGCTCAAAAAAAGCTGTGAAGAAGCCTATCGTGGAAAAACAGATAACACCAATAGAGACATTGGAGGCTTTTATGGAACCATAGAACAATATCCAGTGGAAGCCTAGCAAGGCACCACAACCACATAGCTGCAATACCTTGCGCCACTCAAGTTTTGGCAGTCCTGTAAACACCAACAAGATGCAGCTGGTAAACAGCATACGGTACCACACAATATCTACCTCATTCAACGTGATAAGACGTCCGAACAAGCCTGTAAAGCCTGCCAACAACACACTGAGATGCAACTGTATGAATCCTTTCTGGGTTTCGCTCATGGTTTTGTTAGTGTTATCGATGGGACAAAAGTACGCATTTTCCATCAAGTATGCAATCTCATGTCAGAAATTTGGCTTTTCAATGAATAATGTGTAACTTCGTAGCCAACGTGTAACGATAAGCTATGAAGAAGATTTATTTTGCAGGTTCCATTCGTGGAGGTCGTATGGACGCAGCTCTCTATCACAGAATCATCGAGTATATGCAACACACTAACATTGTGCTGACCGAGCATGTGGGTAGCTCAAAGTTGAACCTCGTAGAACAAGGACGTAGCAAGGATGCTCTCATCTATGACCGTGATATTGCTTGGCTACAGGAGTGTGATATGGTGATTGCAGAATGCACTTGTCCGTCTTTAGGCGTTGGGTATGAGTTGGCTTATGCAGAAAAGATAGGCAAGCCTTGCCACATCTTCTATGACAAATCGAAGACACAACTCTCTGCTATGCTGACTGGTGACCCCTACTTCCAAATTCACCCCTATGAGAGTGAGGAGGAAATATTCAGCACATTGGACAGTATTCTGAATGCCTGACACCATAAGGTCAACTATTCTTTCTATAGCTCTGAATAGCCCAGCCGCCCATGAACACTGCAAAGCAGGCTAGTGCAAATACCTGATGGGCTATGCTTTGGAAATTGCCTCCACGCACAAATACGGTGCGGATGGCATCTACGAAATAGTGCATGGGGTTCACATAGGTAGTGGCATACGCCCAACTTGGCATAGAACGAGTGGGTGTAAACAATCCACTGAGTAACAACATACACACCACAAAGAACCACATCACAAAGATGGCTTGCTGCATGGTATCGGAATAATTGCTGATAATCAGTCCGAACGAACTCCAGAACAATGCCAGCAGTATGGCCAACAGAAATACCAATGCTATGGGGCCTTGACAGGTGATGCCATAAATGGCCCAAGACAGTATCAGACAAACAGCAATGATGAACAAGGCGATTATCCAATATGGGATGAGCTTCGCCAAGATGAAAGCCCACTTTGATACTGGGGTAACATTCATCTGTTCGATGGTGCCAGCCTCTTTTTCTCCCACAATGTTAAGGGCAGGCAGGAAACCGCACATCATCATCAGCACCATTGCAAACAAGGCTGGTATCATATATACCTTGTAATTCTGGTGCTTATTATAAAGGAAAAGCACATCTGATAAGGAAGATTGAGCTTGATAACCTTCTGCATTCTTCACAGAAGCACCACTCGACATCACTATTTGTGACAGATAGGCCCCACCTATAGAACCCTTTGTGCCATTCACGGCATTGGCGGCAATCAGCACTTGAGGCATTCGACCATTAGTCATGTCTTTCTCGAAATCAGGAGGAATTACCATCACCACATCAGCCTTACTGGTTTCTATCTCCTTCAAGGCAGATTGATAAGAGTCTTTCTGCCCGTTGAATATGAAGTAGTTGCTGGCCTCCACCTGATGCACCAGCTGTTGTGACATTGTACTACGATCGTTGTCCACCACATCCACCACAATATTCTTGATCTCCATGTTCATCACCCACGGCATGACACACATAATCATGATGGGGAAGACAACAATCAGTCTTGGCAGGAAGGAATTGCGCCTAATCTGCAAGAATTCTTTCTGTATGAGGTATTTAATAGTCATTATTCCAGTCTTTTATTAAACTTAGCCAGCGACAATCCAAGGAAGAAAAGGGTGAAACCAACAAGAATGGTAAGCTCTTGGGCCACCTGCTCCACACCTACACCCATAATCATCAGCTTACGCATGGCCTGTATATAGTATCGGGGTGGAATGACGGCAGATATCCATCTTAGAATCTGAGGCATACTCTCAACAGGGAACAACATGCCAGAGAGCATGATGATAGGCACCAGTAGCACCATAGCCGACATGAGCAACGCCACCAACTGTGTTTGAGCAATATTGGAGATGAGCAGTCCGAACGATAGTGCCAGCAATATATAAATAGTTGAGATGACATATATCCAAATGATGGAGCCTTGCAAGGGTACATCAAGCACAAAACGAGCCATCAGCAAGATAGTGGTGAGGATAACGAATGCCAACACCATATATGGTATCGCCTTAGAGATGATTATCAGCAAAGGCTTGACAGGCGACACCAGTAAAACCTCCATCGTACCTTTCTCTTTCTCGCGAACGATGGAGATGCTGGTCATCATGGCACAAATCAGCATCAGCAACATACCCATAATGGCAGGTACGAAGTTGTAGGCCGACTTCATCTGAGGGTTGTAGAGCATTTTAGAATTGACAAAAGACGACATACCCCTTGCAGCTTCTGTCATCGCCCCCGTCTTAGAGGGGATACTTGACAGTAAAACTTGCTGGGCGTAGTTAATCCATTGTTGCGCCATATTGGGGTCAGAACCATCTACAATGAACTGCACGCCTAATGATTTAGCAGCAAAGTCGGCTCCAAATACGATGGCCATATCTGCCTTTTGATTGCGAATCAGTTGCTCGGCATCCTGTGGCGTATTGGCAGTAGTAGTGATGGTAAAATATTCCGACTGGGCAAGTAGCTCAACAGCCTGCTGTGTCTGGTAATCCATAGATGAGGTAACCACCACTGTGCGCACATTCTTTACGTCAGTGGTGACGGCAAAGCCAAATAGCAGCATCATAGCGATGGGCATACCAAAGAGAATCAGCATTGTACGCTTATCGCGCAAGATGTGCTTTGCTTCTTTCAATATAAATGATATGAATGTCTTCATGCCTTCAATCCCCCGATCTTTTAGCCTGACGAGCCAGGTAAGTAAATACATGGTCCATATCAGGTTGGTTGAATTGTTTTTTCAGTTCGTCGGGCGTACCCATCCCCTTGATCTTACCATCCACCATGATAGAGATGCGGTCGCAATATTCCGCTTCATCCATGTAGTGAGTGGTAACAAAGACAGTGACACCCCGTTTGGCAGTATCGTAAATAAGTTCCCAGAACTGACGACGAGTAGCTGGGTCCACACCTCCTGTAGGCTCGTCAAGGAAAACTATTCCTGGCTCGTGGAAGATACTCACAGAGAATGCCAGCTTCTGCTTCCAGCCCAAAGGCAATGAACCTACTATGTCGTTGCGATGTTCAGTAAACTGAAGCCGCTTCAACAACTCATCAGTCTTGATGGCTATATCCTCATCCTTCATGCCATAGATACCAGCAAAGAGGCGAATATTCTCAGCCACAGTAAGGTCTTCATAAAGCGAGAACTTCTGACTCATGTAGCCAATGTTCTTCTTGATGTCTTCATATTGCGTATGGATGTCAAATCCCACCACTGTTCCTGTGCCGCTGGTGGGTTGGGAAAGACCTGTCAGCATACGCATGGCAGTGGTCTTGCCTGCACCGTTAGCTCCTAAGAAACCGAATATCTCGCCCTTCTTCACAGTGAAGCTGATATCATCCACTGCATGGAAAGCACCAAAGGCTTTGACAAGGTGAGATACTTCTATGACGTTGTCACTTGGGGTATTGAGCGCTGCACATTGAACATCCGTTTCCTCCTTATTCAGGCCTGGAGGATTGAAGATATCCTTGAATCGGGTGAGGATGCGTTCTGGTGTGTCGATGCCCCTCAGTACACCTTTATCCAAGAAAGCCACACGCTCACACCTGCGTACTTCATCTAAGTAAGGTGTAGCGGCAATGATGGTGATGTTTTCTTTCTTGAGATTGCCGAGCATATCCCAGAACTCCTTACGACTCACGGGATCTACTCCTGTAGTGGGTTCATCGAGAAAGAGTAAGCTGGGCTTATGCACCAAGGCACAGCAGAGTGCCAACTTCTGCTTCATACCTCCAGAGAGTTTCCCTGCCTTGCGGTGCTTGAAAGGCTCTATCTGTGTGTAAATGGGCTTAATCAGGTCATAGCCTTCAGTCACTGTAGTACCAAACAAGGTAGCAAAGAAGACAAGGTTCTCTTCCACTGTCAGGTCTTGGTAAAGAGAGAACTTGCCAGGCATATAGCCCACACGCCTGCGAATCTCCTTCATCTGACTCACGGTATCGAAGCCATCCACTGACAATGCGCCCTGTTCAGGCACCAGCAAGGTTGCCATAAGTCGGAACAATGTGGTCTTTCCTGCCCCATCAGGGCCAACCAGGCCAAAAACTTCTCCTGGCTTCACTGAGAAAGACACATCGTCCAAGGCACATACCTTCCCGTAGTGCTTCGTTACGTTACTAACCTCAACAGCGTTCATCATACTCATCTTTTAATGCTCAATGCTCATTTCACCGTACATGCCTATCTTGATGTAGCCATCATTCTTCACAGCTACTTTCACGGCATATACCAAATCGGCTCGTTCATCCTTGGTGAGGATAGTCTTCGGCGTGAACTCAGCATGTTCGGAAATCCATGTCAGCGTACCCTGATACTCCTTGCGGTCACCTCCTCCGAAGTCAGCGAAAACCTTTACTCCCTGCCCTATCTTCAAGTTACTCAGCTGAGCCGATGTTACATAGGCACGAAGGTACATCTGCTCAATATCAGCCACCTTGAAAAGGGGCTTGCCGATGGTGACAAACTCGCCTGCCTCCATATATTTAGTAAGCACCGTACCACTGATGGGTGATGACACACGGCACTTCTGCAGTTGGTCGAGCACTTGCATACGCTGGATTTCAGTAGCACTGACCTGATTGTTCAGGCTCTGGGTACTATTATTCAGACTGGAAATCTGTGCTTCTAACTGCTTGCGTAGCACATTCACTTGGTTCACGGCATCATCCACCTGCTTTTGAGTAGCTGCCTTATCTTTCAACAAAGCCTCAAAACGACGTTGTTCAAGTTCAGCTTTCTCCAATTGCTGGCGTGTTGCCGCTATTTGTTTCGTCAAGTCGGGACGCTGATTGGCAATGCTCTCTTTGGTAGCTCCCAAAGCCCTAGCCTGCAAAGCCAATTGTACTGTATCTATCAGACCTATTTGTTGCATAGCTTGAATAGCCATACCCTCGTTGATGTCAAACTTCAGCAAGCGTCCGTTCTGCTCAGCAGAAACCGTTATTTCCGTAGCCTCAAATGTACCCGTAGCATCGAAGTCATTGTTGCTTCCGCTACATGCTGTCAGAAATGCGACAGCTAAAAATAATATCTTCTTCATAATTCCTTCAATTTCCTGTTGTATATTTCAAATTCTCTATTTGCTGAAGCATCATCACCTCATGGGTGGCAAGCTCAATCCGGGCTTGGTTCTCGCGATTAATTTCCTGCAAAAGTGCATTGGTGTCGATGATGCCATTTGCCAACTTCGACTCAGCCGCTTTGCGTACTTCCTCACGCAAGCTTACAATGTTGGCATCATCCTCCATCAACTGGCGATATTTATCAATCTCTTCATTCTGCTGCACTTGTTGCAGGTTATTATTGAAAAGAAAAGTCTCGCGTGCATTCTCTGTCTGCTGACGCTGAAGCTGTAATTTGGCTTTCTCTCCTTTGTTAGTATAGAATTGCGAGATGTTCCAAGTGAGGCGAGCGCCTATCAATCCATTCAGAGACCATTTGCGACTAAACATATCTTCGAAAGTATTATAACCGGGATAGCCGTAATAGCCTTGTGCGAAAATGCTCATTCGTGGTAACAGACTTGTATCTAACAACTTCTCTTGTGCATCGGCAAGGCGTAATTGGGTGTCAAGGAGCTTTAGCTCTGGACGATTATTTCCTTGGGAAATTATACTGTTCAATGGTTTGGTCACTAGCAGTATTTCATCTTTCCCACAAAGCATGGCAAGCATACGACAAAGGCTCTTACGAGTAGCGTTGAGTTCTGTGCGTTGTTGGCGTGCATTCAGTTGTTCTGCTTTCATGCTACTCACATCACTCTCCATCGCCAATCCATTACTGAGCATTGCGTTGAGTTTGTTAAGATTGGATTCCAGCAATATCTGAAGGTCATCGTTCACCTTCAGTCGTTCGTCTGTCAAGAGTATGGAGAAATAAATGTCGTTCACCCGCTGACGCACCGCATAAAGATCTACCTCGTTTTGAGCCGACTGTATATCGCCCTGCAACTTAGCTACGTTACGCTGACCACTGATGCTTCCTCCATCGTAGATGGTTTGGTTGATATCCACCCCCACTCGATACTGACTTTTGCTCAATCCTTTCAGTTCTTGTCCTGTTTGAGCCATCATATTCTTCAAGGCATCTGGGAAACTCATCACATCACTCTGCAAGGTCGCTTGAGCTGTAGCCGATACCTGAGGCAACCATCCCTTACTAATATTGGCAAGGGTATAACCTGTGGTCTGCTCTATCAGTCCATAGCGTTTGATGAGCGGATAGTTCTCTTGCGCCAAACGCTGACACTCATCCAGTGTCAAGGTCTGGGCCAATGTCACCAAAGGGAGTGACAGCAACATGAGAAGCGTTTTCAATGTTTTCATATCTCATAGTTTTTGTTTCTGTTGCAAAAATAGGAACAGTTTTTGAGGTTTTGACAATCCAAAAAGCAATTTTTATGTTCTTTTTGTACAAACTCCCTTTTTTGTTTGTTATTGTTCAACTATCTTCGCACCGTATTCAATTAATATGGTGCAAAAAGGTATGGAAAAGAAAGAAATAAGGCGGTTTGACTTAGATACGCTACGCACGTTGAACTTAGGGGATCCCACATTTGTGAGTGACAATGTGGGCATGATTAAGCTTGGCAACAAATCACTTGTGAACAATGTATTGCCTATGCGTGAGCCAATTATGTTGAACGAGGCACGTATTGGCTTGATACGCAAAGGTGAGGGACAATATACTGTCAATCTAATTCCTCGAGTTTTGAAAGGAGGTACCATCGCTTTTTTAGGAAAAGGAACGATTGTGCAATTCGATAAGCTGAGCGATGATTTCGAGATGGAAGGTATGGCATTGAGCGATTTTCTATTAGGAGCATCTTTTGGCAGTCGTCAAGGCATTCCGTTGATAGGGCAGTATTCCGACTTGTTTCTCCAAGCATCTGAAGCCGAAGCAAAAGTGGTGGACAGTTTGCTTACCACTGCATGGGAACTAATGCACCAAGAAACCGAGTTCAGTCATGAAGCGGTGGGCAGCATTTTTGCCGCTTTACTGCATTATGTAAGTCATTTGAACGACAAACACCAACATCAACAACGCCAAATAGTGTCACATGGGCATGAAGTATTCCGCCTGTTCGTGAGGATGATCAACAAGCACTGCCGACAAGAGCGTATGCTTTCTTTCTATGCAAACGAGCTTTGTATCACAGAGCGTTATCTCAGTGCACTCATTAAACAAGAGAGTGGACTGACTGCCAAGGAATGGATTGACAAAGCCGTAATCACAGAAGCCAAAGTAATGCTCAAGCATACAGACAAACAGATTGCCGAAATCAGCGATGAGTTGAATTTTGCCAATACCAGTTTTTTCTGCAAATATTTCCGCAGGATTACAGGACTCTCGCCACAGGAATATAGGATAAGTTAGGAGCAGGATTCAATAACAATAACTATAAATGTAGCGAAAGTCGTCACTAACGATGGTTGTGAGTGAGGCAGGCGGATTGTGGAGTACCTGCTTGATGTCGTTGCTGATGCCTGTGCCTGAGAGCTTCAAAACGGCTTCTTTTTGCGTCCAGCGTTTGATAAACTCTACGTCAGGACGTTCTGCCTGCTCAATTTGACGGACCTCATCTGGGTTCATGGTGTATTCTACCAAAGTCTGCTTGAACTCACGAATTGACTCAACGTCAATGCCCACAGGCTGATCTGACAGGATGCAGATAACCGCCTCACGGCAATGACTAAGATTGAAGTGAATATGGGGATAACCAACGAGGGACGGCTTACCGTGTTCACCATATTCGAAGACAGGCTTCTCAATGATGCCGTATTCCTTTTGTAATCCTTCGCATAACAAGAGATAGGCAGCAACACAAGTTCGCTGCCCTAACTCGTGTTTAAATTTCAAAGCTTGCTCACGACGCTGCCCAGACAACTCTGCCAACGCCACTTGCAAGTCGAAGTCGTATATTTTATCGTTGATGTATATCATTTCATATTTCTTCTACATACTCTAACACCCTCGTACCCCTCCAATGTAGAGGGGTAATATTGGGGTGTTATTATTACTTCAGAACAACTGTATTCAGGGTGTTTGGAGCCAATGTTACCGTTTGGTTCACCCCGTTCAGCTGTAATGTAACATCCTGCTCATGATCAGTTTGATTGCCCACCAAAGCAACCACACTATCATCAGTGTTGACAAAAGCCATAGCGTCAGCATAGCTGCCTGACAAATCCAACAGTTTAGCTCCTGGCAATACATAGTGACTGGCATGTTTCAAAACGTAGTATTCTGGTGTATAACGGAAAGTCTTATTGTCCTTATCTACCGTCACCAGACTATTCTGGCTCCATCCCCAATGGCTCACACCACCTTCAAGCAGGGAAGTATTCCAATAGAAATAGGCTTGTACGCCATACTTGAAATAATGCTTCATCAAATTCCATGAATGCATAGCTCCTGCCCAGTCGTTCTTACCGTCACCACACTCCTGTTCTGTTTGGTAGCAAGGTAAATTAGGATATTCAGCATGCAAAGCAGGAAGAGCATCCTTACCAGCCCATTGGAATCCCAACCCACTGATGTATTTACTTGCTGTCGGATGATTCAATACCGTATGGCTCAAGTCCAAATTGGCGCGTTCAATGGTGCCATAATACACCTGGACACCTCGTTTCTCCATCTCAGGACCAAGGTAATTACCAATAAAGTCTGCCAAACTCTCGGGTTTCCACACACAAGCAGGATAAGGCTGAGAAGAGTTGAACTCATTCTGGGGCATTACAGTTTGGAATACAACGCCTTCGCCTCTATAGGCGTCAATAAACTTGCCAAAATAGCGGGCATAGGCATCTAAATAACGAGGTTCCTGAATAAATGCATCCTCACCCTCAGGAATCACCTTGTCGATAGGAAGACCGTTGTCAACGCTCAACCACCCTAAAATGCCTGAGTTACCACCCATACGATGACGCACACTGTCGGGCAATTGAGCCATGCGTTCCTCTACCATCTTACGGATAGCAGCTGTTGAATTGCAGGCATAGTGCTTATTATATTTCATCCAAGCAGGAGGGCACCAAGGCGATGCAAACATCTTGATATGAGGTTGAACAGACAACGCAGCCTTTACGAAAGGCAACAACGTCTGACGATCGTGATCAATGCTGAAATCCTTCAGGTCGAAATCTCCATCGGTTTCATCATAGCTATAATAGTCCAAACTGAAATCATTGGCACCCAAAGGCATACGTCCCATCGTAAGATTAGCTCCCTTGCCTGGTTCAAAAAGCTCGCGCATGATGCCTTGTATTTCATCATAACTCAACTGGCTTAAAGAATTCCATCCTAATTCATTAAAACAAGTTCCGAAACCCTCAACAGTTTGAAGAGTTTTCTGGGTATCAATTATCACCAAAGAGTCGTTCACGACATTAGTTACCTTAGCCAAAGCATTTACTTGCCAAGGGGTTTCGTATGAAGTCGTTACCCACTCAGTCACTTTTGGTCCTTGCTGGCACGCCGTCATCAATCCTGCCATCACCAGCATCATCGTTGTTTTCTTCATTATCAATTTAGTTTTATGTTAATTACCCGTTTATAGGCTGTAGGCAAAGCTCGGTATGCAGGGAAGATACCTCGTGCCGTACACCCCACACCGCTGGTGGCATAATCCAAATTCAGTGTAATACCATCCTGTTTCTGTAACTGATATTGGTAAACAGCCTTAGTCAAGTTCTCTGTACTGTAGTTAGAAACGTTGAAATTGAACAACTCGTTCATGCTTACCTCAATGCCTCTACCCTGCGCATCAGAAAGCTTCATTTCACGATTATCGGTACGCAAACCATTATCTTGCGGAATAAGGTAAGGTTCATACATACCGTCAACGGTATTATGATATTGACCAACGGCATATCCCGTCTTGCGGTCAGGATAGTTCTCTTGAGGTCCCCTACCGTAATAATCCACTTGCTGTAACGATTTATCCAGTGTAAATGTCAAACCTATGCGAGGCAACCACATCGGCATAGAGCCCTGTGGTGTCAGTTCGTGAGTTAAAGTAACGTTACCGTCTGGATGAATGACATACAAGTAACTCTCTTCATAGCCATTATACTGCGCACCAAAGATGTAGCTATCTTGACGAGCCATTGTAGGTGAGCCAAACTGCACGAAATCCCTCACCCTTACATAAGCATTTCCATCCACCAACTGAGCCTCTATTTGCAAAGGGGTATAGGTTAAATGATCAAGGTTGGCCTGATAATACACTGTAGCTAGTTGCATGCCATAAACCGAAGTTAGCATGTCCCGACCCAACGCACGCCAAGAATTCCATTGGTCTTGCTCATTAGCAAGCGGTGCACGCCATACATTCAGTTGCAAAGGTGACTTCAATAGTTCCTTACCTTCCTTCACTATAGAGCACAACTGACCATCTTTGTTGAAGCGATATGCAAAGCCTGAACCGGTGATAGTGTAACCTTCGGCTGACTGCATAATATTGAGTTTTGCTCTGCTATCGTTGCGTTGAGAAGTGATCGCTGACACTTTATTCAGTGGCAACTGGTCCCAACTTACCTCAAATCCCTTCTTTGCCCACAGTTCATCTTGCTTCAGCTTAGAACTGATACGCAGGAAATACTCTTTACCTAAATCAATATTGGTCAAGCAATATGGCACCTTCACCACCTCTTTCTGCAAGGCTGCTGTATGAATTTCAAGTGCCCCACTTGCCACAATCTGTCCTTCACACTCAATCTGCCAAGTATTGTCATAGTGAGAGGCAGGAAGGAAATGATTACGGTTCCATACCTCAACCAATCCTTGGGCTGCATCTAGCATACTAAAGCTCAAAGGCTGTACTGTCTTCTTCATCTGCCACATCTCAGGTTGTGGGGTACGGTCAGGCCAAATGCTGCCGTATGTTCTGGCTCCTATTCCGTAGCTAAAGAAAGTACCCTTATTAGTCTCACTCTCAAAATCAAGCCAAAGCACTGATTTATCTGGAGTGAGTTCATCTGGTTGAAGTGCTTGGTTAAATACCCCTACTTTATCAATTTGAGCATCGCAAATATACACATCAGTCTCTTGTCCGTGAGTTTCTTCATTACGTCCTATGTTCAGCGGCATAGGCAGGTTTCTAATATCACCCTTAGCCTCAGCATTAGCCACTTCTTGCCCATCAATAAACAAACGGATCTGGGCACCGTCATATACTGCATAGAGCTGATGCCAGTTATTTTCCCAGTTGGCTGGCAACTTGCCCGTAGCCTTATATTGCTTATCGGTATAAATATAGAACGTGATGTCTTCCTTGCCTTCTTGCTGGATACCCAGTTGTTTGCTACCCTTGGTGATGAAAGATCCACAACTACTGATGAGCTTACGAGGATACACCTGCATAGTTATAGTTAGTTGGTCGGAGCTGATTTCCACATTATCTGCACGATACACCTCTACCCACTGGTCGTGACCGTTGAGGTCAAGTACTGTGCCATTCTTTCCTTTCACCAACTTAGCATTGCCCATCAGATGTGCAGGGGTGTGGAAAGGAGAATCATCCTGTATCAAACGAACAGGTTCTAGTAAACCAGGACTGACAAAATCCCAGATAGCACCACCCATCGTTCTAGGATGGTTGTAAATCACTCGCCAAAAATCATTTAATCCTCCACCTCCATTTCCTGCCACAGAGAGGTATTCGTCCATAAATGAAGGACGAATATCGCCATCACCATGCAGACCTACCTGCAGGTCAAGTTCTTCAGGCGAAGGATAACGAGGACCAATGATTTCTTCTGCTGGATGACTATAAGCATTACCACCATACATCCAAGAACGGGTGGGATCATATTTTTTCCCTTCTTTGATGACCTCGCCTATTAGATGCCCCTCGCCACTTTCATTGCCGGCACTCCAAAACAGCACACAAGGATGATTACGGTCCCTGAGCACCATACGGCGCACACGTTCCTGATACATACCTAAGTATTTATCATCGGCCGACACCTGTTCAGTAGCATGGGCCTCATCACCTGTTTCATCAATAATGAACAAACCGTATTCATCAGCTAATTCCAAGTATTTGTTCACAGGTGGATAATGGGAAGTACGCACTGCGTTGAAATTAAACTGTTTCAGTATCTCAAAGTCTTTACGAATCACCTCCTCTGTCATTGCATGTCCCATCAAGGGATGCTGCATGTGACTATTTTGTGCATTCACCTTCAACGGCACACCATTAAGATAGAAGGTTTCGCCAATAATCTTTGTTTCCTTGAAACCTATGCGAGTATTTATCTCGTCAATCACTTGCCCTTTTTGCAACAGCTGCAAGTTCAAAGCATATAAATTTGGTGTTTCAGATGTCCACTTCAACGGATTGGTCACATGATTATTGAAAGATACCTCAGCTATCTGTTGGTCAGCAACTTCTGGCACAGCCCCTTGCATCACAGCCACCTGCCGTCCGTTCTTATCAGTGACCATCGCCTTTACCTGTATACCGTTCATAGAGGCCCCATAGTTTTTCACAAAGGCCTTTATTTGCAAATCTGCATCACGATAGTTCTCGTCTAAATCAGTTATTACCTGCCAATCCATCAAACGAGTCTTGGGGGTTGCCATCACCCATACATTATCGAAGATTCCAGCCAGTCGCCAGTAATCTTGTCCTTCCAGATAATAGCCGTCGCTATATTTGGTCACCATTACCGCTACAGTATTCTTGCCTTTTTTCAGATAAGAAGTAATGTCATATTCTGCAGGTTCTTGAGCACCTTCGTTATAACCCACCTCTTGTCCGTTCACCCACACAAACGAAGCTGAAGCCACCTTCTCAAAGCGAAGGAATACCTGCTTGCCACTCCAGTCATCAGGCAAATTGAACGAAGTACGATAAGCACCTGTGGGGTTATACTCACGAGGCACATGGGGCGGATTGGCCTTGAAAGGTGCGTGGACATTACGGAACAGTTTATCACCATAGCCTTGCATCTCCCAATTGGAAGGTACGTCAATCAGGTCCCATTTGCTGTCATTAAAATTGGTTTGATAGAATTGCTCGGGGATGTTCTCTGGCACATCAGCGAAAAAGAATTTCCACTTGCCATTGAGCGAAAAACTGCTTTTTGGAATAAAGTATGCATGTCCTTCCTCCTGCCCCTGCTCAAACACATCAGTGTTTTCCAGATAATCATAGATACGGTTTTGAAAACCTTGTTGGGCATTGCCCATCATAGCCATAAAGCACAACAATGATATTATTAGTCCTTTTCTCATAAACCTAATATATTTATAGTGCAAAAATAGTGGAAATCGAGGGAAAAACAAATAATAGTTTGTATATTTGCACATTTGTAAATCATTAATGACAACTATGCGTAAAGTTTTATTAATTGGAACAGCATTGCTGATGGCAGCATGCGGTTCAAGACCTTCTGCCGATGTAGAGAAGGTAGAGATATGCACCGAAGTAGGCGATTTTGGTATGTTGGTGAATGCCATTGAAATCACAGTGAACAACCCTCGTTCTATCAAAGGATTGACAGCTGCTGATTTCGACCTGGTGAACAATGTTCCTGGCGGTTATATGAACCCTGCCACAGGCAAGATGTATGAGGAGTACGAGGATGATGGCATTGTGGTAAGTACTGACAAGAACGTGCTTCGCATCGAAGCTACTCCTTTCAGCAAAGCTGGCAGAAGGGAAGATTTCAGAAATATCATTCCTTGGGAACTGCATTGTGCCATTGACTCGGCACTGAACGTGACTCCTGATATGGTAGCTGGCGAAAAGATTGACGTGTTGGACGACTGTATCAAAGGCAGTTTTACCTTTGCAGGTCTTACTCGCGAGTATATGTTGCACCTGCCCAAAGATAAAGACGGTAACGTGATTCCAAATGTTCCACTTATGGTGTGGCAGATAGGCGGTGGTGAATATGACAAAGACATGATGACGGTTGCCACAGCCAATCGTTGCCTGGTGTCTTTGGCTAAACAGGGTATTCCTTGTGCTGCTCTGGTGTTTGCTATAGCCAACCCCAACTACACCTATAGCGCATCGCTCTATCCTGAGAAGATTGAGTTGATTGACCGCAACAATGCTTTGCAAATGGCATTTATCGACCAGCTGATTGCTGAGGGCAAAGTGGATGGCAGCAAGTTGTTCTGTGCAGGTGCTTCGTCTGGTGGCGGTTGCACCATGCGCTTCATGATGCAGTTTGCCGACCGTTTCAAAGCTGCTATTCCTTGTTGTGCGATGGATCCCATCGTACCTATTCATCAGGTAGAGGAGAAATATCCTGGACAATTTACTGATGATGTTGAGAAAGTTTGGAAGAGCAATAAAGCTGTTTATAAGTGGGATGGCACTAACATGGTGCTGAGTCCTATGGATATTGAGGCATTTGTAAAGTTGCCTATGTTCTTTGTTCATGCAGCAAGTGACAGAACCTGCAAAGTGGCAAGCACTTACGCATATACCGAGGCTCGCAAACGTTTGGGTGCTACCCAAGACAAGATGCTCATCTACTCTGATGAAGACTTAGCTAAATGGAATGTGCCTGCTATGTTATCCCATTTCAGTTGGGTACCTCTCTTGAATGACTATGCCGAAGGTTCATCGATGAACTGGCTGGTGAAGCAAATGCAGTGATTCAAGATACGATCGAAAGATGATAGAAACACATGCATCAAGAGAATAAAGACATATTATTGCGATTGCTACAGCAGTACAAGGAGCTGGGCATATCGGAGCAGATAGACTACCAGAAGTTCTATCTGTACTCCATCATTACCCACTCTACTGCCATCGAGGGTAGCACAGTTACAGAGATTGAGAACCAGTTGTTGTTCGACGAGGGCATCACCGCAAAGGGCCGTAGCCTACAAGAGCAAATGATGAACCTCGACCTGAAAGCTGCATACGAACATTCCATGCGATTGGCACATCAGCACGAAGATTTCTCTGTGGAAATGCTCAAAAGCCTTTCGGCTCTTGTAATGAAGAATACTGGTGCCTCCTATAATACGGCACAAGGTTCTTTCGATGCTTCAAAGGGTGACCTCCGTTTGGTAGGTGTAACAGCTGGCACTAGTGGACATTCATACATGAATTATCAGAAGGTGCCAGCAAAGTTGGAAGAGTTCTGTAAACAACTTAATCAGAGAAGGAATGAACTGTCAAGCCTTGATGACATTATTGCTAAGTATCTGCTAAGTTTTGATGCTCACTATCAGTTGGTGACTATTCATCCTTGGGTAGATGGCAATGGGCGTATGTCCCGCCTCGTAATGAATCATCTGCAATACGAGTTCGGATTGGTGCCTGTAAAAATCATCAAAGAGGATAAGGCCGAATATATCCAAGCCTTGATTGATTCCCGAGAACAGGAATCGCTCGAGCCATTCCGTGAGTTTATGATTAAAGAGCACATCCGAAATATAAGCAAAGAGATAGAAGAATTCAAGAAAACACAATTGAACATTTTTGTGGGTTTGTAAAAATGTAACAAAGAATAGAAGGAAGATACAAAAGAAAAAGATGAACAACGAGATACAATTCATATTATATCAGCTGCCCGACGATGAAGGCAAGGTGCAGGTGGTTATCAAGGACGAGACAATTTGGGCAACGCAGAAGGCTATGGCACAACTGTTTGACGTGGGGATACCTGCCATTAGCAAGCACCTGAAGAATATTTTTGAAGAAGGAGAATTGACTGATAGTTCAGTTGTTTCCAAAATGGAAATAACTGCTTCTGACGGCAAAGACTACCTCACTTCTTTCTATTCTCTCGATGCCATCATCGCTGTAGGCTATCGCGTCTCTTCCGTGAGGGCTACACGTTTCCGTAGGTGGGATGTATCAGAAGTGGAGTTTCTAAACCTAAAATGATTATGGATTACGACGATGGATTCATATTGCAGAAGACGGTGGACTGGTCGTTGCTCAATGACGGGATGACCATTCCGGTGTCGGTGTGCTCACTGTTCAGAGCATGGGATGAATCCATCTTAACGCACGGGCAACAAGGTACCATTGGGTATGATCCCCCTCTTGGTTTTTCTATATATCTGCACATACGTTCATCCGTAAAGCCCCCAGCAGTCAATAGGTAAATATAAAGAAACAGATATGGCAGGAGCCAGAATCCCATGAAGTATATCAATACTCAAAAAAGAAAAAAATACTGTTTTGAGAAAGTTATCACAGAACTTTAAATACAAATGATCAGCAAAACATATTACAGATACATTTGGCTTCTCGACACGTTGCTGAACAGTTGTCCTCTAACGATTGAAGAGATAAATATGCTGTGGGAGGATTGTCCACTTAGCAATGGGCCTATACCACTACGCACTTTCCATGAGCAGCGAAAGGGAATCAAGGAGATGTTCGGTGTAGAGATAGTATGCGACCGTTCACATGGTAATGTATATTATGTCAAGAACCCAGAAGTGTTGGACGAGCAGAATGTAGCTAAGTGGCTGCTACACAAGTACAGCATCCCTCGGGATTTTGCGACATTCAATAGCATGAAGGATAGAATCTTATTGGAAGAGATTCCATTGGGAACATCTTTCCTTGATGACATCATCGAAGCCATGCAGAAGAATACGGAGTTGCGTATTGACTATCAGAGATATGAGGGAGAACAGGGCGAAGAACATTTGCAGACATTTCATATTCAGCCATACGCTTTGAAAGTCTTCAATCGACGTTGGTATCTATTGGGATTTATTAAAGAAAAAGACGGTTTGCGCACAATAGCCCTTGACCGCATACTTGCGCTGAAAGTGCTTACGAAAAGTTTCACCTTGCCTGAAGACTTTGATGCTCAAAAGTACTTTTCTAATGTTGTTGGCATCTTTGTGAATAAAGATTTACCCATTACAATAGTCAAAATCCGCGCCTACGGCATTCAAGCAGAATTTCTTCGCTCTACTCCGCTCCACAAAAGCCAATCGGAAGGTAAATCCAAGCATGGTGAATTTGCAGAGTTCACCTATAGGCTGTGCATAACACCAGAGCTCATCAGTCAACTGTTGGCAATGGGGGATAAGGTGGAGGTTTTAGAGCCTCAGGAGCTGAGAGAAGAGATAAAGAAGAGAATAAGTAAGATGTTTAACTTTTATAAATAGGAGGAATTAATATGGCACAAATTGGCTATGGCTATGGCAGCGAATTTCAGTTACTGCGCTTTCTTGGTCATCATCGAAATAATTTAGAGGAAGCAATAAGAAAGGCTATTGGTAATTCTCACGGGAGCTTTTATTGGTTTGATTTTGATTTTGCTGATAGAGAGAAGATGATATCTGGAGACAGTGAAATGTGTGGACTTAGTTTTTTAATAAAGGATATTCCCAAGATCTCTGGTGTTTGTGATAAAATAAAAAATTATCCTTGGAACTTTGACAGATGGCAGTATTGGGACGCAGTGTTCTTGTTGGATGGTGTTATCTATTTTGTTGAAGCAAAAGCTCATAAAGATGAAATTAAATCTGGCAATAAAAAACATGGAGGAACTCATAGTAAAGAAATCCTTGAATTTATGAAGAGTCAGTTTAGTTGTGCAACAGAGGAATGGCTTAAAGATTATTATCAGTTTGCGAATCGTCTTTCAACAGTTTCTTTTTTAAATAGAAGTGGTATATCTTGCAAATTAGTAAATATTTATTTTGTAGATGGCTATTATGATAGAGAGCATAGTATTAATAAAGATACATCAGAAAGTTCTTTTCGTACAGAAATAAATCAAGAGTTAAAAACATTGGGCATTGATGAAGAAGAAAAGGATAAATATGTTATTGTTATTTTTATTGATGCTAATCCATGACTTCAAAATGCAATCCCTAATGAACTTTTATAATGAAATGAAATAACAGAGTCAAAAAAAAGAAATAAGTAACATTATTATCTCCATTCTGCGGCGTTTTTGCACACCAGACTGCAAAAACGCCGTTTTTTGTGCCTTTTCATTCGTATAATATACATATATATGGGGGCTATTCCTCTTAACAATATGTAATTTCAACAATCATGAGTAAAAACAGAGATCAGAAGCGCAAGGCGCAATTAGCTACACGAGCAAAGAATGAATCATTCCGCTTTCAAGTAGAATTCACAAGAAAACAAAAAGGAATCAACATCATGGGGATGGAACAGAATTTGGCCGCTGAACTGGATGCCATCTGTCAAAACAGCCTAACGGATGCCTTGCTCGACATGGCGAGGATAATAGAAGGAATACGGAAGGAACTGGGCTTCGAGCAGGAGGTGGACAAGTGCTCCCTGAATGGTTCCCTCGTACCATTTATACTCGGCATCACCACAACTCAACCTGACTGCGCCACCTATGTCCCTGACCTATTTGCGGCACATCAGCCTCTACAAGTGACTATCGCCTATGACAACGAAATTAGGAACCAGGCAGTTAACTGGATGAAAGCAAATGGATATGAGATTTCTTCATACCTTGGTCAACCCCTACTTAAACTGAAGAATGTAAGAATAGTTATTAAAAGAGTGCTCAAGTCATAAAGTTATTTCATCTTCTGAATAAACAAAAAACAGCAACGAATGAGACAATTCAAAAACACCAAGAACATTACCGAACGCAGCAACATTTCAGTAAACAAATATCTCAAGGAAGTAAGTCGTTATCCAATGGTAACGGTTGATGAAGAGGTGATTCTCGCACAAAAGATCAGACAAGGCGGTAAGGAGGCAGACAAGGCACGTCAAAGACTTATAGAAGCAAATCTTCGCTTCGTTATCTCTGTAGCCAATCAGTATCATCAGCACAATATGGACCTCTCAGACTTAATCTCAGAGGGAAACATTGGGCTTATCAAGGCTGCAGAGCTTTTTGATGAAACACGGGGCTTCAAGTTTATATCGTATGCCGTATGGTGGATTCGTCAGTCCATCTCCTCTGCTATCTGTGAGAATGGCAGAGCCATCAGGTTACCTCTTAACCAGCAAGCACTCCTAAACAAGTATTTCATTCTGATGAATAAAACGATACAAAAGGACCAAAGGGAACCAACGCCAGCGGAGTTTGCTGAGTTTGCAGACATCAGTGAGTACAAGGCAAGTATGCTTATTGAGCAAAATTACAAGACATTGTCTATGGATGCGCCACTCTCTGAAGATACAGAAGCCTCTGTCGGCGACCTTGTGCCTTCTCGTTATAGAACTGACGATTCATTAGACAAGGAATCTCTCCATCAAGATATAGCAGCTATACTCAACCATATTCTTACAGCCAAAGAAAGAGAAATAATATTACGTAGTTTCGGCATTGGTTGTAAGGAGGAAGGACTTGAAGAGATTGGTGTCTCACTCGGTTTATCCAGAGAACGTGTCCGTCAGATACGTGAAAAGGCTCTCAGAACAATTCGATGTTCCAATAAGATTAGAATATTGGCACAATACATTCGATAAGTAGATTATTTCAAAAAAACAAATAACTATGATAAAAGAAGAAATGAAAATAATAAAGAGTATGCCTGAGAATTTTACTCTGGCATCAGCATTTGAGATGATATATGAAGCATCTTGCGATAGTAAACTCTCACCAGAGTTCTACAACACGTGTAATGATGCTATAACTTTTGTCAGCAAGGAATTAAATGTTACCCATTTTCAATCGATTATGCTTGCCATACTCGCAAATAGCGACGTATCTAAATCTCTAAACGACATGTCAAGTTATACGAAATGTTCACCAATCAGATTTCTTACACATAAAAACGAACTGGATGAATTACATTATAGGCATTTCGTACAATGGCGTATGACAAGATATTCTTTAGAATACCGCATTCGTGATGAGTTTATGGAGGCTATCATAAATAATATACCATATACTCCCAAGAAATATGAAGACTACACAGCATACGATGTCTATACAAAAATTAACAAATGGATAGAGATTCTAAAATGTGATGAAAGGCTCTATGAAGAAATAGTTAAAAACGTCAGACGACTCTTGGAGTCAACGAGACATCTGACATTTTCCAAAGACTTACTGACCTCCGAAATGAACAACCTTGCTGTGATGGTAGTTCTTCTCACAGTGATGGATAAGATAGAACACAACTCAGATTATATTTCGTCTTCTGAGATTTTACGAGTTCTTCCAGAAGAATCAGGCATAAAGTCTTTCATATTTGTTCTAAATGCCAACACTTGCATATTGATAAAAAAAGGGTGGATGGAAAGCTACACAGTTAACGGCATGGTTGAACCAGACAAATTTTGTCTTACAGATAAGATATTAGAAACTACTCTTGTAGAACTTAAGGAATATATAGATACAAAGAACGAAACCATAAGTAACTCATTACTTATGCCAGATTTAATCGTAGAAAAGCGCATGTACTACAATGAACGTGAATTAGAAGAGATAGAACGCTTGACACAACTACTATCGATAGATAGGTTCAAAGATATTCAGCAGCGTCTTAAAGATGCAAATATGCGTACGGGTTTCACTTGTCTCTTCTATGGTTCCCCTGGAACAGGAAAGACAGAAACAGTGCTACAATTGAGTCGTAAGACTGGACGTCCAATCTTTCAAGTCAATATATCCGATTTGAAATCAAAGTGGGTTGGTGAGAGCGAGAAGAAGATACAAGGGCTTTTTTGTAAGTACGAGGCAATAGTCAAGAAGTATGACATTTGCCCTATCCTATTTTTCAACGAGGCAGATGCCATTATCAACAAACGCTCAAATAATACCGATGCGGCTGTTGACAAGATGGAGAATGCCTGTCAAAATATCATTCTTCAGGCTATGGAAAATCTCTCTGGAATAATGATTGCCACAACCAACCTCACAAATAATATGGATTCAGCATTCGAACGACGTTTCCTTTATAAAATTTGTTTTGACAAACCGACCGTGGCCACCAGAAAACAAATTTGGAACGCCATGTTACCCTCCCTTAGTTGTGAAGAAGCGAGAAGTCTTGCAGAGAGCTATGATTTCAGTGGTGGTCAGATTGAGAATATCGCACGAAAACAGATTGTTGACAGTATCCTCTATGGACACCAGCAAGATATTTCACACGTTAGGTCTTATTGTCACAATGAAAATATTAGAAATTCTAAAAGTAAAAGAATTGGATTTGTAAATTAATAAGGTACATGAATATACTTTACGTCACGTCAAGAGGATTTACTGCATACAAGCCGAGGCTTGTGCTGAGAGAAATCCATAATGACTAGCCTCCAAAACTGCGACTAAGTGTCGCAGTTTTTATCTTGCCAATCGCTTGTGTCTGTTCTCCCAAAGCCTTTCAATCTCTTCCTGATGCTCCGCTTCATCGGTGTATAGAAACTCAATAAAATCAGCCTCAGATGCGTGGAGTCTGTGAGCGACATGCTAAGGATTTGGAGCACTTCATAGGTACTTCTATCCAACCGCATGTCATGCTGTACAATCGCAACCAGGCAGTAGGCATAGAAACAGAAGACATAAATATACACAACAGCTGGAAAACGCTATAAGAACATGGCGATGAAAAGAAATAGACGATGGTTGATGGCGCCGAGGAGACTGGAGGTTTGCATGTCACCAACTATTATAGTGAATAAAAACTGCCGTCATATCCTTCATATCTGTCATAGTTATTGATAAACAAAAATTTATACATGACAAAAACATGACAGATATGACAGATTTTTGGCAATTTACTTGCATTCCGGTAAAAAAATCACTATATTTGTATTCTAAATCCGAGTATAAAATACCCAACTTTTTTAAGATTATGGAACAAAGTATCGATTTTTCTACCATGCCAGCCACCTATATTGTGTGTTGGAACAGTAATTGTCCGCTAAAAGACAACTGCCTTAGGCAACTTGGGGCAAGTCATATACGAAAAGACCGCATCGTGACAAGCGTGAACATCAACCTTGTGAAGCCAGAAACGGGTACGTGCAACATGCAAAGACCCGTGCGCAAGGTGCGTATGGCTTGGGGGTTGAAGCACATCTACGACAACCTGACCTACAAACAAAAGGACAGTATCTATTTACAGATACATAATGGCATAGGCAACACCACCTATTATCATTATTACAACGAGCGCAAGCCCATGAAGCCAGAAGTGCAGCAGTACATCCGCAACGTGTTTGCCCAGCATGGCATTACAGAACCTGTGGAGTTTCGCCGCTATGAAGAGGTCATCGACTGGTAATCACTCTTTTTTACCTCACTAATGTAATACCATTACACAACTTATGTAATGTCATTACAAGCCGAATGTAATAGCGTTGCAAAGCTTAGGCAAAACCATTGTCAAGCATCGAAACAACATGTATCAAGCATTAACAAAACAGACAACAAGCATCAATGAAAAGAATAAAAGACATAGCTTTCACCTCCGTACGAATGGATGAAAAGACAAAAGAGATGAAGTTGCGCACCATGTCGCCCGATGCGATGATCAACCTCATCAGTCGCGACAGTAAGCAGCAATCGTTCAACAAATTTCGTGAGAGCCTCCCTACCCTACAGTCACTTGGCGGACAGATCACGTTTTTAACCCAGCGTATCTATGTGGCTGCCTCTTTTATGAAAGACGGAAACGGCAAGCGCTTTAACGGCTATAACGGACTGGTGCTGCTCAGTGTGGGAGACCTGGCAAGCATCAGTGAGGCACAATGGGTGAAGAGGTTGGCACAGATGCAGCCAGCCACCTATGCCGCCTTTGTTGGGAGTACAGGGCGCAGTACGAAAATCTTAGTGAAAGTGAGCCGCATGGACGACACCCTGCCGAAGACGGAAACAGAGGCGCAGGCTTTTCATCAAATGGCGTATTACCTGGCTTTCACCACATACAACGGCACATTAAACTACCCTATCACGAGGGTTGAGCCCACATTGGAGCAGAGTTTCATGCGCACATTCGATGCATCACCTTACTTCAATCCACATGCTGCCCCACTGCGTATTGCCGATGGTGTGAATCTTACCTTAGAAGATACTGATGAGCCATCGGTAACCCCACAACCTTTGGAGCGCATCGAGCCAGGCATGGAAGGGTATGCAGAGTTCGAACGCCGATTCAGTGCATTGGGTATGAGGGTGATGATGCAGGAAAGCCATCCTGATTTGTTGACAAATGACCCAGAACGCTTCATCACCCTTTTGGCGCGCGAATGTTGCCTGGCAGGTTTTCCGTTAGAAGAGGCTATTCGTCACGCTTGCAACAATTTCGGAAAAGCAAGCAACGAGGCACATCTGCGTACGCTCTTTGAAAGCGCCTATCAGTTGCATAACGTCCGCTTCGGGACAAAGGAAGCGATGAACAAGACACAGCGCAACGCCTTAATGTTGCGTAACTTTATGAGGCAGCGCTATATACTGAGACACAACGTGATACAAGATATTGAGGAATATCGTTTAAACACTACTTGGGACACAAAGTTCAAGCCTTTGGACGACAGACTATTGGGCAAGATGGTGGAGGAAGCGCGACTGCGTGGTATTGATGTATGGGACAAGGACATCAAACGTTTTGTGCGTTCGTCAGAGGTGCAGAGCTATAACCCAGTAGAGGCATTCCTCAATTCTGTTCGTGGAACTTGGGACGGACAGGATCGCATCCGAGAACTGGCCGCTACTGTCAAGACCAACAATCCTCATTGGGTGGAATGGTTCTATCGCTGGTTCCTCTCCATGACGGCACAATGGTTAGGCGTCATGGGACAATATGGCAACAGTGTGGCTCCCATCCTTATAGGTAGGCAAGGCTACCGAAAGTCGACTTTCTGCCGCAATCTCTTGCCTGACGAACTTCAGTTTGGCTATACCGACCAGCTGGACTTCTCCAGCAAGAAAGAAGTGGACCGCACTATCTGCCAGTATCTGTTAGTGAACCTTGACGAGTTTGACCAACTAAGTCGCCATAGTCAAGACGGTTACCTGAAGAACCTATTGCAGCGTGCTGATATACGCGCAAGGAAGCCTTATAAGAGTCATGTAAGCCAAATGCGACGTTATGCATCGTTTATAGGTACGAGTAATCAGACAGATATCCTTACTGACCCATCAGGTAGCAGACGCTACCTTTGTGTGGAGCTTACGGCACCCATTGACACTGTCGTTCGCCCGAACTACTGGCAGTTATATGCCCAGGCTGTACAGGCTGTGGAAAACGGAGAGCGCTACTGGTTCAACGATGCTGATGTGGAGGCAATCATGCAAAGCAACCGACAGTTTTTGAACCTTGGTGCCTCCGAGTTGCTGTTTCATGATTATTTCCGTCCTGCCACCAGTGAGTTGGAGACTGGAGCCGAATGGATTACATCTACTGCCCTACTGGAAGAGCTACGGAAACATTCCGGCAGTCGCGCCAACCTATCACTCAATAGTTTTGGCAGATACCTGAAGAACCTGCCTGGCATGGTGTCGAAGCACACCATGAACGGAACGGTATATCTCATCATTCGCACGAAATAAGCCGCCTCCATAATTCTGATGCTTTGTAATTATTATTTCAATTATTGTTGCTATCTTTGCAGGCAATAATAACAAATAACCATATGGAACTGAATAGTCAAAAGGTAAGGCAGTTGGCTCCTGAGAACGACCCGTTAAAGATTGGTATGGGTTGGACGGTTGCTGATCTTGATAAACCTCAGATATTGGTGGAGAGTACCTTTGGTGATTCCCACCCTGGCAGTGCGCACCTCGACCAGTTTGTTGGTGAAGCTGTAAAAGGTATTACTGAGGCTGGTGGCAAAGCAGCTCGCTATTTTGTGACCGACATATGTGACGGTATTGCCCAAGGACATGATGGTATCAACTATTCATTGGTGAGTCGTGACATGATTGCCAACATGATAGAGATTCATGGCAACAGTACAGGTTTTGACGGTGGTGTGTTCATTGCCTCGTGCGACAAGTCGGTGCCCGCCTGTCTGATGGGATTATGCCGTCTAAATATGCCAAGCATCATGATTACGGGTGGCGTAATGGATGCTGGTCCTGACTTACTGACATTAGAGCAAATAGGTGCTTATTCAGCCATGTGTCAACGTGGCGAAATCAGCGAGGAACAACTATTGTACTATAAGCATCATGCTTGTCCGTCTTGTGGAGCTTGCTCGTTTATGGGCACTGCTTCTACCATGCAAATCATGGCAGAGGCTTTGGGTTTGATGTTACCAGGTTCTGCTTTGATGCCTGCTACTTCTATAGAGTTGAAACAGAAAGCATACGAAGCTGGCAAACAAGTGATGGAACTGGCAAAGAAAGGTTTGAAGGTAAGCGATATCGTGACAAAGAAATCATTTGAAAACGCCATTATGGTACATGCAGCTATCAGCGGTTCCACCAACTCATTGCTGCATATCCCAGCTATCGCCCATGAGTTGGGTATCGAGATTGACAGTGACACCTTCGACCGTATGCACAGAGGTGCCCACTACTTGTTGGATATTCGTCCTGCAGGTCGTTGGCCGGCACAGTTCTTTTACTATGCAGGTGGCGTTCCAGCAGTGATGGAGGAAATCAAGTCGATGCTTCATCTGGATGTAATGACTGTAACAGGAAAGACGTTGGGCGAAAACCTGATAGATTTGAAGGCCAATGGATTCTACGAACGATGTGAACAATATCTGCACAAATGGAATTTGAAACGTACGGATGTGATTCGCCGTTTCGATCATCCTATTGGTGATAATGGGACAGTGGCGATTCTTAAAGGAAACCTGGCTCCCGAGGGGGCTGTTGTGAAACATTCAGCTGTACCCAAGGAGATG
>Ga0265298_10001009_pt1 | contig 41772 bp, 32 predicted proteins | sample AusTroGonzalo_MG_3_FD_193486 | JGI IMG/M metagenome (GOLD analysis project Ga0265298, IMG submission 193486) | Bovine rumen microbial communities from tropical cattle in Woodstock, Queensland, Australia - Gonzalo_01 | ecosystem: Host-associated > Mammals > Digestive system > Stomach > Rumen ... | reverse complement strand
TTCAGTATTTCTGGATTCATTTTGGGACATATTCACAATATTGTTTAACAAACTTGTTAATGCAAAAGTATGCATATTTCCAATATGTCCATCAAAAAAAGATAAAAAAATTTACTTATTGGTGATATGCAGCACCAGGTACTCGGAGCGGGTGCCGATGCGGATCTTGGGGCCCCAGATGCCTAAGCCTGAACTTATGTAATAACGGGTGTTGCCTCGGGTGTGGTGGCCCCATGATTTCTCATACAAGGCATCGGTAATCCACGATATGGGCCAGAACTGGCCTCGGTGGGTGTGGCCGCTGAACTGGAAATCTATGCCGGCATTCTCTGCCTCCTCAAGATGATACGGCTGGTGGTCCAGGAGGATAGTGAAAGCATCAGTATTCTTTACCAATGAGCCCAGCGGTTTGCGTCGGCGGTTTGTACGGTCATCACGCCCTATTATCTGTAAACTGCCAAATTCTGCAACGCTGTCACGAAGCAGAGTGATTCCGGCATCGCTCAGGAACTTGCGGGAGCCATCCACATCGCTGTAATACTCGTGGTTGCCCAGAATGGTATAGACTGGAGCCTTAAGCCGCTTGAATTCATCGGCAAAACCGCATTCCAGGACGGTCCTTACGCTGCGATCCACTATATCGCCGCCTATCAGCACCAGGTCCGGATTCTCGGCGTTCATCAGGTCTATCCATCGGCCCAATTCCGTTTTACGGTTATGGTAGCCAATATGCAGGTCACTAGCCAGGACTATGGTCATAGGCCTTTCTAATGGCTTGTCCGTATGAATGGTCAGCTCCTCACGGTATTTGTGGTGATAGTGTATGCATCCAGCAGTCATAAGAACTGCTATCACCCCCACTACACTTACAAATCCTGTTACGCTGTCATGCAGATATGATTTGGGCAGAATCCTGCAGGCCGATGCGATATCGGCCAAAAGGAATATGATAAGCAGGTACACGAATGCAACCAACCACGGATTACCCACCTCATAGAGGAATGTGGCAAACCGGACAGAGAAACGCTCCGTATAGAGGAATCCCGCCATCATTATGCCGAACCACACCACAAACAGGCCCGTAACCGCAAGTTTCATGGGCCATCCGGCCGGAGTAAGCCGCCACAGGTGCCAGACCTCATACGCAAGCCCGGCTACAATAACTGCAAATAGAATCAGAAATGTTGTTTTCATACTCTGCGAAGATACTAAATCATTTGTGTCATTGAATCCTCTATTTCTTGTAATTAAGCCTCTTTTTTTGTATCTTCGCAATAAGATAAAACGGTGATTTTGTAGTAATATGGACAACGAGAAAGAATACACACTTCATGGACTTGAAGAGTATATCCGTCAAGGGGAACCACAACAGCAAGAGCGTGGAAAAACTTGGCAAACTGCCATCGGATTACAGCAAGTTGATGGGTTAAGCACATCACCTTACCTACTTGAAACAGCTCGTCGACATATTGAGGGAGACATTACAATAAATCAAGCCAAGCAGCTAATTGACAGCTATTATTTATCCAAAAGCGGACGTAAAGATGCTGAGGATGAAAGAACTGAAGAGGCTGACAAGGTTTCGGCCCGAATCACCGAGTTATTATCGGAACAGACATTCAGTTTTACTCCTGCACAATACACCACTATCCATAGAAGATTGTTTGAGGGCATATATAAGTTTGCCGGACGCATCCGTGATTATAATATAACCAAAAATGAATGGGTCTTACGTGGTGAGACTATATTCTACGCAAGCGCTGACACTATCAGCGAGACTCTGGAGTATGACCTGAATCAGGAAAGAAACTATAAATATGAAGGAAAGACAATAAATGAGGCTATCAGCCACATTACCCGATTCTGCGCCAATCTCTGGCAAATCCATGCTTTTGGTGAAGGCAACACACGTACTACAGCCGTCTTTATGATTAAGTACCTCAAGACATTGGGATTCAAGGTTACCAATGACATGTTTGCCACCAATTCCTGGTATTTCAGGAATGCATTGGTTCGAGCCAACTATAGTAATCTGCAAGAGAATATCATAGAAACAACTGTTTTCCTGGAACGTTTCTTCCGGAATATGCTTCTTGGTGAACAAAATCCGCTTCTAAACAGGGAAATGCATCTGGATTGGAAATCAAAAGAAGCAGAGAACAAAGAGATATATAATTCCCAAAGTGCAATTATTTCACATACGCTGCCTCCAAAGTGCAAAAATTGCACTTTGGAAGAGATTGCTGTGTTAAATATCATCCATGTTGATCCTCATGCCACACAAACCTATATTGCCTCTCAAATAAAAAAATCAGAACGCACAGTAAAAACCATCACAGCACGCCTGGTTGAACAAGGTATTCTTAAGCGTGTTAATGGCAAACGTAACGGTTATTGGGAAATAATAGAATAACAAAAATACAAATGCTTATGAGAACAACGAACCATTGGGCTTGCATCGCGCTGGCTTTATGTGCAACATTATTATCCTGTTCTGAAAAACAGTCAGAACCATCCAGTGTCCTTAAGCCCAGAATAGTGATAATGACCGATATCGGACCGGCAGAGGTTGAGCCCGATGACAATGAATCGGCCGTAAGACTGTTGGCGTATGCAGACCGTTTTGAGATAGAGGGAATAATCACCACGATAGGCTGGAATTGTGACCCCTACCCAACTGACTGGGCAGTCTATCTTACTCGAGTCATAGATGCTTATAAGATTGATGTTCAGAACCTTATGAAACGCTCTAGCCAGAGCGGATTCCAGAGTATTGAGAAGGAAAACGGCAAGCAGGAACTTGGTTATTGGCCCAGTTACGAGTACATTAGCAGCCGTGCCATGATGGGCAGCATCCGCGCCGGCATAGGAGTGATTGGCCCCGATAATGACTCACCCGGCAGCAATCTCCTGATTCGTCTGGCCGATGAGGACGATGACCGCCCCATCTGGCTCTGCTCATGGGGAGGTGCCAACACATTTGCCCAGGCAGTATGGCGTATAAAGCAGGAACGCAGCCCCGAGGAGTTGAAAAAATTCCTGAACAAATTCCGCCTTTACACCATCACAGACCAGGATATGCAATGGAGCATGCGCATGAACCGCGCCTACAGCTCACACCAATGGCTCAGACGTGACTACTCACAGGATCTCATGCTGGTATGGGATGAGAGTGCATGGCTCAACCAGAACGATTTGGGAAAAGCCAACTGGGATAAGTATGAAAGCCTTATTCAGGGCAAGGGTGCTATGGGAAAGGTATATCCCAAGTTCCTATGGGGCGTTGAGGGCGACACCCCCAGCATGCTTCACGTAATGCCTAATGGCCTTAACGACCCGGATGATCCCACCCAGATTGGTTGGGGCGGCTGTCATCAGATTGGCATATCGCCTGACCGCGAGACATACGCCTGGACCAACTGGCAGCAGCCTTTAAAGGATATATCAAACGCCTACGAGCACAAGTTCTATCCCGATGAGTTCAATGACTTTGCCGCCCGTATGCAATGGGCCGATACCGGCACAGGCAACCACAATCCCGTTGCCATAATAAACGGCACACAAAGCCTTAAACAAATGGAGATCACGGCCAAATCAGGCCAGAAACTCAAGTTTGATGCATCAGACTCCTTTGATCCTGACGGAGATAAACTCACGTTCAACTGGTGGTTCCAGGAGTTCCCGGATGAAACCGTTTATCCCACAATAGACAATCCGGAAACAGCAAAAGTCTCAATAACAGTTCCGGACAATGCCTCAAGCAAGACTTTCCATCTTATATGCGAGATACACGATGACGGTCCATTCAATCTGACCGCCTACCGCCGCATAATAATCAATTGTAAATAAAACCAATTACAACCAAATATGAAAAAGTGCATTATTCTGCTTACAAGCGTGTTACTGGCCGGATGTACCGGCAAGGTCATGGGACCATGTGATATTTATGAGGAGTATGGCGTAGAATGCGTAGCTGCGCACAGCACCACACGAAAGTTGTATTCAAAGTATGACGGACCGCTTTATCAGGTGGTACGTGAATCCGATGGCAAGACGCTTGACATAGGTACCGTTGAAGGTGGCTATGCAAATGCCTTGTTGCAGGATGCATTCCTGGAGGGAACCATAGGATATATAAGCATAATCTATGACCAGACCGGTCACGGGAATAACCTGATACAGGCATCACCCGGTACGTTCAAGGGACCGGCTAAAGGTGAGTTCAATACACTCCCTATTGCCGATATGGCTCCGGTATCACTTGACGGCCACAAGGTTTATGGCGCATATTTCATGCCCGGAATGGGACTTAGGAACAACAATGCTTCATATATGCCCATCAATGATGAGCCTGAGGGTATCTATTACGTGGTTGATGGTACACACTATGACAGCGGTTGCTGCTTTGACTACGGCAACTCATCAACCAACGGCAAGGCTGTGGGACGCGGCACAATGGAGACCACATATTATGGCACATCAACAAACTGGGGCAGCGGTAACGGTGACGGCCCCTGGATCATGGCCGATATGGAATCGGGCCTGTTCTCAGGCTTCAATGCCAAGAAAAATGATGTACCCAGCATTACAGATTGGCGTTTTGTTGCTGCATACGTAAACGGTGGCGGTGAGAACAGATGGGATCTGCGCGGCGGTGACGCCACAAAACCGGATGTTGTCACATTTTATGAGGGCGAACGTCCGACATCACCTGATCCTAATGACGTATACTACCCCATGAGCAAGAAAGGCGGCCTACTGCTGGCTAACGGTGGTGATAACGGTAACGGATCGGCCGGTACATTCTATGAGGGTGTCATTACTGCAGGCTATCCGTCATTTGAGGCAGTCAAAGCTATCCAGGCAAATATTGCTGCAGCAAAATATGCAGAACCTTCCCTTAAAGCCTCACGCCTGCTTACATTCCGCAAGGACCAGTCACAGGAACTGTTGGTTACGTACCGCAACAACACAGGACAAGACATATCCGGTCTGGATATCAGACTTGAACTTCCCGCATCCTGGTATTATTCTGTCGATTACATGGATGGTACTGACAATATAAAACCCGGACAGACCGTCAATGCAAGATTCAAGGTAAAAGGTATAGACCGCGACCAGACAGATTTTGCAAAAGTAATTGCCCGTTGGAACGGTGGCGCCGAGTTCATATCCATGAGAATCCGTAGTGCAGTCGCTGTAAGCATCAATGAGTTAAGTCTTGGTAATGAGCAATTTATTGAACTCTACAATTCATCGGATGAGCCCGTTGACCTTTCCGGTTGGGAGGTTGAGATAACACGCAGCGGATGGGCACCGGTTCGTGCAGCACGCCTGCCTGCAGGTACTGTAATCAAAGCAAAGGATTTCCTTGTGCTACGCCCCAATGCCGATGCTTTGGCGTTCGATGCAGCACCGCTTACCAACATATTCATACCCGTATCAACGGATCCCAAGCACGTATTCAAGGCCGGAGCCACAAATCTGCCCGTAACATCGGTAGCAGGTCTTGAGGCCGGACAGAAGATAGGTATTGACCTGGGCGGCAAGTATGAGGAGGTAACAATTACAAAAGTAGGCACTCCTGGTACCCAGACCACACTTGTAGGGCCTGCCAAGGCTGGTGACAAGACTCTGAACCTGGAGGTAAATTCAAACCTGACAGAAGGAATGGAGATTGTCATCGGCACAGGTCAGAGAAAGGAGGTCCGTAAGATCACAAAGATTATCAGTGTTTCAGCTACGCCCCAGCCCAGACGCCTCAGCCAGCGTACGCAACCATTTGAACCGGGCGTGGTTGAGATAGACAAACCTCTCACAATTGACCAGATAGCAGGTATTGACGTATGGGCATTCGGAACCGGAATTGAGTTTTCTCCTGCACTCAAGAATGACCACATGAGCGGTGATGCTATATCGGGCCCGGCTGTTCCGATGGCACAGGACGGCGGTTACAGCTACACCTACTCCACCCGTGCAGGTGCAATAGCACTGTATCACGGAGATGTACTGATAGATGCTGTGATTTATGGTTCAAAGCAGAGCAACTCTAGCGCCAACGGCACAATTGCCCGTCCGGATCTGGCCGTTCTTGAAGGAGAGCAGACGCAAGGCGGATGTCTGGCCGAGGTTCCGCAAATGCGCATGCCTCGCGGCATGAATCAGGGCTCAACCGCCCCATCCTACTCACTGGTTCGCCTCCCCGACGGCAATGACAACGATGCCCTCTGCGAGATAGCCTACACCAGCACTCCCACTCCCGGTAAACCCAACGCAAAATAAATGTGGAAAAGGGGACTGTCCCCTTTTTCACATTTTCAACTGGTAATACACGCAGTCTGCGTCGCGGTAGAACTCACGGGCACCCCAACGCTGCCAGTATATGTGGGTCTTAAGGCGGTGCAGGACGGGTATGAAGATGAAGTCGTAGTTGGCTTTCAGTTCCGGCATGATCTCCATCAGCATATCGTAGTTAAGGCTTGTGCCGCGATACTCTTCACATACTATGAATGAGAATACGGCAGTGTAACGCTGGCTGTTAAGCTTTGCCAGGAGCTCCGGATTGTCCTTTTTGATCTGTGCGGTTTCCTCCTCGATGCGGTAGTCACTCATGTTGAGCAATCCTATCACGCGGCCTTTGTCATCAACAGCCTTGACGCTGAGCGGCCAGTTGAAATGCAGGTCACGCACCCAACGTTCCACCTCATCGCAGTCAAACCCGTACTGCCGGGTCATCCACTCTACGGTCAGCGGGGCATCGGCAACGGTCATTCTTTGCAGCGTATAAGACATAGAGGATCAGGAATTAAGGGTTACGACATTATATGTAAGCAGAATCTCCGGGTGATATGAGAGCTTGGCCTTACGCAGACCCTCCAGGCCCATATCCTCCTCACGGTTCACATAGGTGAACTGCTCCGGCAGATGTGCGCAGAACTGCTGGTTGATGATGCTGAAAGCCCCCTCCACATTACGGTCAGCCTTCTCCACACAAACGTCAAACGTGTCATCGGTCACGGCCGATCCATACGTGAACGCCACCATCCGGCCATCCACATAGATGCTGCCGCCCAGCATGCCCAGCTCATCCCAATGGGCAAATATGGTCTCCATTACATCATGCTCAGCCTGGATGGTATCTCCCCATGACGGGTTCTCATGCTCTTTCTCATCCTGCCACAATGTAACCACCCTGCGGCAGTCATCAAACAGGTCCGGAGTCAGGGGCCGATACTCAAAATCAGGGTATAACACCTTGAAACGGTTCACATGATTACGCTTGGCCTTTAGTTTGCCCCCTTGTAATGATGCCAGGTCCGTACGCTTATAGATGTAATCATACTGGTCGCGCATAGATTCCACATTGATATTGACACCTTCACGGCAGGCGTTCTGCTGTAACTGCAATGCAGCTTCATCCTCCAGCCCCAGCAGTATAAGTTTATGACAGCAGTCATCACATAACGCATGGAGCAGTTCACATGGAGGAACGCCCTGCATGCAGAGCATGTATGCACGTTCACCATCCAGATTGAATCGGAGCACAACAGCATCCTTTAGCACGCATACCTCAGTTCCAAACCACGATTGCCAACCTAAAAGATTGGCAAATGTGAAGTTGCAGTTGCGACGCCCGGCCTGCAGGCTCACTCTCTGCACCTCTTCGCGGTCAGCGGCAGTCAATTTATGAAAATCAAGTCTCATACACTTTATGGCAATAGAACCATATGTGTACAAAAATACAAAAAAAGTATTTGATAGAGTTTACCATCCTCCGGGTCTGCCACCGCCGCCTGGACCGCCGCCGGGGCCGAATCCGCCGCCTCCAAAGCCGCCCGGACCAAAGCCGCCACCGCTGCTGTAGGATGATAATGTAACATCGGCACCTCCACTAACTGTTGCGTCGGTTGTAAGTATTCCCTCAAACCAGCTGGTGCCGCCTGTAGCTGTCACGCCGCTTTTAAGAGCCGGCTGTGATGCACCTGATACCACCAGCGTAGTTCCTCCACTGGAAGGTGTCTTGAATGCAAGTACCTCACTCCCCAGTGTCATTGAGTACCAGGTGCTCCTGTTCCATGAGGCAGCGGAATAGCAGCTCTGTGTAAGGCTGGCACCTGATTCCAGACCGCCTATGGCGATTATAGTGCCGCCATTGACATACAATCGGTAACCGCCTTCTGTATTGGCATCAATGGCCAGTTCCGGAACACTTGAACCAATGGCATATATCAGACCTCCATTGATGTAGAAGTTGCCGTTTGCATCAAGACCGTCATTACGGACCGCATAGCCGCATACCTTACCGCCGTTTATGGTGAAAGTTCCGGCAGAGTTTATGGCATCATCGGCAGCCGAGTAACTGTAGACCACACCACCGTTCACCACAATGTTTCCTTTGGATTCTATGCCCTCATGCGCTTCACAGTTAACCGCTACCGACCCATCCTGGAAGAACAGATTACCGTCAAACTTGATACCCTTGGCCGATACGCTGTTTGCAGAGCTACGGCCCCATGGATTTGATGAAGACTGTCCGTAATTGGAACCGGTAGTTGTAACACGCACAGTGCCGCCGTAGAAACAGCCTGTAGCATCGCCGCTTATGCCCTTACCGCCGGTTCCGTAGTTTACCACATTAACTGTGCCATCGGTAATACAGAACAGACAGTCAGCCTTGATACCTGACGTACCTTTGTATTCAGCATCCTCATCATCATACGCAGCCGCGCCACTGATGTTTATCGCTGTTGCACCTGCAGTAATGTATACCAGAGAGTCTGATGTGATACCTTTCTTCATGTCTGCCGATACATTGACTCCTATTGATCCGCCCGATATGATGACCGCATCCTTGCCGCGTATGCCGTGTCCGGTGCTGGAGACAACGTTTATGACCGGTGTTTCCATGATATGTACGTAATCATCGCTGGTAATGCCGGATTTGCCCTGAGCGGTTACGCTGAGAGTTCCGTCACCGCTGAATATAATCTGTCCCTCACTGAACAGAGCGGCTTTCTCATCCTCATTAACAGGAGTAGACGTATATGAAGCACCGTCCTGCAGGCGGTTGGTCCCTTTTATGACTATAAAACAGCTTTTCTTGCCCTGATTGTTTATGGCAGCACCGTTTGGATTGGTAAGTTCCAGCCCGTTCAGCACCAACGCCTGTTTATATGAACTGTACAACTTTAGAGAACCGTTCTGTGACGATCCGCTCAGTTCATACATCACCCTCTCAGTTGTATTATTGTCCACGGTCACGTGGTTACCGTCAACGCTCACAATGCCGTTGACATCGCCATCAACCTGTGCTCCGCCATCGGCAAACACTATCCTTATGGTACGGTCAAACTCCGTTCCCGATATACTGTCATCGGCCCATCTGGAATAATCAATCCTGGGGGCTACGGTTGTTGTGTCTGTTTTGCCCGCAGAACTGTTATTGCCCTGTTCCGCCGTATCAAATGCATTGGCCAGACTGTCAGTGGTGCAACCCGTACAGTTAAGCAGCAATAATGCCAGCAGATAATATACATTTCTCATAACACATTTTGTTTTTGCTTTCTGTCGCTAAAGTATCATGAGTGCCCTGTTCTATCAAACAAATTCAACGAACGCCCCATTTTCTTCAACAAACCGGGGTTATGTGACCACAAAAAAGAGTATCTTCGCGTCTATGGGAATCATAAAGAGAAGACATCTCATATACATACCATTCATTGTTGCGGCACTGGTCGTTATCGGAATCTACCTGTTTCAGACTGCAAATCCGGATAATTCAAGACCGTTTGGACCCGGCATGTTCCAAGGCCCCCCACCCATGATGCAGGAGGGTTCAGCACCGCCGTTCCAGCCAATGGACGGTATGGCCCCGCCACCCCAGGATATGCGTCCGCCGATGGGTGGTAACCGCCCTCCTATGGACGGGATGCGTCCCGACCAGAAGCCCAAGGACGGCTTTAGACCCATGCGTCCGGAAACGTTGAAACTGATCATATCCCTCCTGACCATAGCAGTACTTTGGGGTATCATGTATTTTATCCGCAACCTGAAGACAGAAAGGAAGAACAGGGAACTGAGCATGGAGAACCAGCGCAATCAGGACAGGATTGAAGAGCTGAACCGAGCTGCCGGCAATGCGCAGAAAGCTGACAGCGAGCTGCTGTTCAAGACCGATTACAAGCAGGTGCGCATCAAACCCGATGACATCCTTTATGTGGAAGGTATGGCCGAGTACCTTAAGATCTTCCACACCGGTTCATCCACCCCGCTCATAATTCACCTGAGCATGAAACGCCTTCTGGAACAGCTGCCCGATGACCGTTTCATGCGCGTGCACAAGTCATACATCGTGAATATCAACCGCATATCGGGCAACAACCGTACTCAGGTATTCATAGGAAATGATACTATCATACCTATTGGGGAATCTTACCGCAAAACAATCATAGACCGTTTAAATAAAGAAGGACATTAATGGAACAGCTATTGCCTGTAAAAAGCATTGCCAACGCAAGAAATCTGGGAGGTTACAGTGTAGCCGGCGGGCTGCGCCTTAAAGACGGACTCTTGCTCAGAGCCGCCCATCTGGCCGATGCCACCGACGCAGACCTACAGTATCTTGCATCACTTAACGTAAAGAAGGTGATAGACCTTAGAAAAGATGTGGAGAAACAGGACCGTCTGGACCGCACTATTCCCGGAGCAGAGTATGTGAGCCTGCCCATCGATGCCGCCGGCAAGGACGGAATAGGTGCCACTGAGGAGGAGAGAAAGAAACTGCTGGAAGGTAAGCGGTTTGACGTAGGCCGAATCATAGTCATAGCTGCATTCAATGAGAAAGCCAGACGTGTGGCACGTGACATGTACCCCACCCTTATAATGGACTCGGAGTGTCAGCAGCAGTATGCCCGTTTATTCAGGCTGGTCATAGATACACCTGATGGAGCAATCCTGTTTCACTGCACCCAAGGGAAGGACCGCACAGGTATTGCATCGGCCCTGCTTCTGGCTGCACTAGGAGCATCAAGAGAGACCATTGTGGCCGATTTTGATTTCACCAACAAGATATATGCCGAGGATGTAAAGAGACATTCCAGGCGTGTCAGGTTACTGGGCGGCGGTGAAGAGGAGATTGCAACCGTAAAATCATTCATAGGAGCCAATACGGATAACTTCAACAAAGCGCTGGATATGATTGATAATCAATTTGGTAGTATTGAAAATTATCTTAAGGGGCCCATGCAGTTGACGGATAAGGATATTGCAACGCTCAGGGAACGTTATCTCACGGCAGAGTGACAGCACAAAAGAGATGGATAATAGATACCAAAAATACGCACTGTTCTTTGATATTGACGGAACGCTTGTCAGTTTCAGGACCCATGAGATTCCGCAGTCAACCATCAATGCCCTGGCCCAGGCCAAAGCCAATGGCTCCGAGGTCTATATAGCCACCGGACGCCCGCCGCTCATTATCACCAACCTTGGGGCGATTGAGCATCTTATAGACGGATTCATCACCACCAACGGTGCACTATGCTACGTAGGTAATGAGATAGCCTGCTATCAGCCCATATGCAAGGATGATGTACTTACATGTGTGGATGACTCCAGGAACAAGGGATACAGCCTTATTGTGGTTGGCAGCAAGAAAGTGGCCGTACTGGACCCAACAGGTGATGTTGACCGCATATTCCGCCAGTATCTGAACGTAAAGGAGCTGGACAAGGCATCACCTCTGGAAGATGTGCTCAAGGGTGATATCCTGCAGCTTACCCCATTCTTTCCGGCCACATATGAGCCGGACCTTCTGGCACGAATGCCCCATTGCGTATCGGGCCGATGGCACCCTGAGTTTACCGATATAACATCAAGCAGTGCCGATAAGGGCAAGGGAATCATGGCAATGGCCCGTCACCGCGGCTTTGACCCAAGCCGTACCATTGCATTTGGCGATGGCGGCAATGACCTCTCCATGATATTGCAGGCAGGTATAGGCGTAGCAATGGCTAATGCCACCGATGGACTCAAAAAACATGCAGATTATATCACAGATTCTGTCGATGATGACGGAATCCTGAATGCGCTCCGTCATTTCAACGTCATCTGAACTTAAGCGTATGAGTGCATTCCGCCCAGCAGCAGGTTCACCCCGAAATAGGTAATCAGCACCGTCAGGAATGCCAGAATAGCATAAATATGAAAGAATCTGGGGCGGTTAAAACGTGACATCACGCCACCGTGGAGCATTGCCGAGTAAACCAGCATGGTTATCAGAGCCCAGGTCTCCTTAGGATCCCATGACCAGTAGCTTCCCCATGATATATTGGCCCAGACAGCACCGATGAACGTACCTGTGGTAAGTATGAACACCGCAGGATACAGTATCGTAAGGCTAACATCACGTAACATGGCGCGAGAGTCATCACCCTTCTGGATAAGTCCCATAACGCCTATAAGAGCCACCAGCCCGAACAGGGTGTAAGATACCATCATACAGAGTACATGAACACCCAACAGAGGTGAATTGAGAACCGGAGCCAGCTTCCCGGAATCAGGATCGGCAATGGAGAGCGATGCCACCAGCATGGTAAATCCGGCCAGGATGAATCCCATAGGCTGTATTATGGGCAGGCTCCTGCGCAGTGCCGTCATAGCGATAGTTGTAAGCCATGCCATAAGCATCATCACGGAGTATGTTCCAACCAAAGGCGCATGGCCCGATATATACCAGCTGAGACCAAGCACCAGAGTAAGGTAGCAGAACAGCAGGATGGTAAGCACCTGCATAGCCACCCTTACAGGCTTGGAGAAACCGCGTCCGCGTGACAGCAGCAGTCCGCTTATGATAAAGAGGATTAATCCCAGTGTAATGGATGCCATGAACGGCACCATGGGGCGGCAGATACTGTTATAAAGTGTTTCCATGGTTCTTAAGACGTTTTAATGCGTTCCTGAAACCGGAGTTTTTCTGGAAGAAGAAACCGGCCAGAGATATTAACAGAATCAGATATCCGGTGTAGGTAACCCCTACTCCCCACGGATCATGGCTCACGGAGAGGATACTGCCGTGCAGGTCCTCATCATAGTCAGACTGATAGAACCGGTATCCGTCATACTTGAGGATATGGTTCATGGATATGACATATTCAGTCTCAGTATCTGTACGGCTGTCAATGACAACCACTCTGCTCTTGTAATCCGACGGATCCTCTGATCCGGGATAGTACTCAATACTGAACTCTTCCAGTTTCAGGGTAAACGGCAACTGGCGGCGCATACCCTCATCTGTTGACCATTTGGCATTTACAAAGCCCTGACGCAGATGTATCATACCCATACTGCCGGTCAGCATCGTAATAAGCGCACCCGCCAGTATCAGCATGAAAGATATGTGAATCAGGAATGTGGCAGGTTTGCGTATGGTGCCGCGCCGTATCAGCATCCATAGTCCGGCAACCGCAGCCACGGCCCACAGCGCAATAAAAACGGGGCTGTGATAGAATCCGCTCACTGCCCTCTCTGTACCGTACAGTTTCTCAACAACGGTAGCGGCCGCCATCATCAGAATGACGGCTGCCGCTGTACCTATTGCTGTGTATTTAAGAATCTTGTCTGTTTTCACACTACATAGTTTAGCCTATCCAAAGTTAGATAGAATTGATGAATTCCACAACTGCATCACGATCCTCTTTTGACAGGTTGTAGAATTTCTCGGTGCACCAGTATGCATCGCTTTCCCTGCTGTAACCGTGCCACATAATTGCCTCTATCACGTTACGTGCGCGGTTGTCATGCAGACGGTCCTCGGCACCGGTATTCTCACGGGACAGGCCACGTCCCCACAACGGGGTTGTACGGCACCAGCTTCCATGTATGCCGTTTTTCATATACAGACGGTGCTGTATCATATCTGTATACGGATATATGGTCTGCTCCTGATACTGAGGCAATTCCTTATCGGCATATACGGCAGGTTTCCAGTAATTATCCTCCTTGGTCTTCCAAGAGGCACGGTGACAGCTGGCGCAACCTATACGGTTGAATACCTCCTTGCCTTTCTGAACCTCAGTACGGTTCAGGTTACGAGCACGCGGAATAGAGAGACCGCGGTGCCATACCATGAAGTTGTAGTACTGATCATCATTCATCTCAGGCGTAAAGTTGTGCCATGGGTTGTCAAACTGGTTGGTATTTGGATTAAGCAGATTCAGGACTGCCTCCTTTATACCCTCATCGGTACCATCGGCATAGTAAGGTGATTTGGGATCGGCCTTGATAGCGGCAATGACCTGTGCGTTCTCGGACATAGCCTTGGCCCAAGCTGCAGTAGTATAGAGCTTGGGGCGGTCACTGCGGCTTACATTTGTGATATTCCAGATGGCGTTGGCACCGGCTCCATCCTGCAGTGATGCGCGTGTCATGGCATATGTGAAACGCTTGAGCAGTTTGGTGCCTGCAGGTGCGGGTGTGCCGTCTGCAAACTGTCCGTCGGCCAGACTATACCATGCCGAGGCCGCAAAATCATTGGCATCCTTATCCCAGAATGCGGGATTGAGATCGGCATGCTGAGCCTCCTTGCGGTACTGCTCACGAATGCTGTCCTGGGGTATGGCATCCAGCAGACCGGAGCCGATTATACCGATAGTTGACTCCAGACGGAATGCAACAGGACCGCTCTCATACGGTGTAGGACTGGTGTTGAAAGCACTTGCCGGAATGGTCAGTTCCGGATAGATAAGGCTGTACTCCTCACCATCGGGGAACTTCATGGGCAGACCGCTCTCCATCTCTGTTATGGGCAGCCACTCAATCTCTATCTGCTCCTCATCAATAGGAGGCAGGAACGGATATGTGGCTTTTGTCTGCGGCATACCGGTGACTTCACTTACATAGGGACCGTCATCGCTGTTCTGTCCGTCTACAGGATGATAGATGACCAGCAGATATCCGTTACCGAACTCGGCACGATACTGGGCCTGACGCTTGCCGTGTCCGTAACCCGGATGGCAGTCCAGACATGATGAGCGTACATATGCCGGACCAAGGCCCTTGAACGGAGCAGTAGAGGTCGTGTACTTGCGCTCAAATGCAGCCTGACCCAGATTGAATGCTGTCATAAGGCCCTGATTTGCCACTGACGGGGTCTCATCCTCATAGCAGCCTGCGGTTACATTGGTGGTTGTTCCAAGTTCACCGCCCGGATACCACTCACTTGCGCTGAAATTACCTACAGCCTGGCCTACATACTTGGCATCGGGCTCACGGTTATTGACACTCTCCTTAATACCGCTATTGCCGTCGGTGCATCCGACGGCAACGGCCAACCCTATAAGGGCTGTACATATTCCTTTTATTTGCATATCAGTTTACTGCTTTACAATCCACTCTGCAGCCTTGTTAAGTTCCTCATCAAGTTCATTGATCACGTCCATTGCATCCTGAACAGACTTGTCTGTGTAGATATCTACAAATGCACCCTTCTGCTGACAAACCTTGAGGGCAGATACTGATGCGTTCAGTTTCTCCTGCAGAGTCTCTACACCATCATAATTGTGGTTCTTGAGAACGTTGATGATTGAATTGCTTACAGGAGCATTGACATTTGCCTTGCCATAGAGTGAATACTGAATACTGAGTATGTTGTCAATGAAATCCTGGAATGACTTCTTGCTGTAAGGAGACTCAATATAGTTTACATCCTCACCGCTGTGTGCGTTACCCATCTTAACGTTGGCAACCTCATTGCAGATATTTGAGCATCCGGCAACGAGAATTGATGCAAGTGTCTCCTGCCATGTAGCGTATGTGCTTCCGGCTTTTGCAGCTCCAAGCAGATTCTCGCCGTAGGTCTTGTCAGAACCGGTCATTGAAACCGGAACCTCAAGCTCCTCGCAACGCTCCTTATAAGACTCAGGTGCATCGGGGTTCCATGATACTATCAGACGGTAGCAGTTGTCACGCAGGTCACCAGCCACAGCAGTTGCATAGATAAGTTCCTGCTCGCCGGTTACGGTAATACCGCTGAATGCCTCATCATCCTCATTACCGCGCAGAGCCTCTACAGTACGGTTCTGACCGTCACGGAACAGGATGAACTCTATACCGTGGAATCCCAGCAGCTCGGCACCCAGTTTGGCCGATGCATATGCAATACCGTCCTCTCCCTCAAGAGCCTGAACCTGTGCAGAATTGCTCAATGCAGTAGCCAGAGCCTCTACATCAAGAGGCCATGTATCAATGTGCGGATCGATACCAAAGTCAGTGGCTGCGCCATAGAGGAATGCCTCTGACTCCTCCCATGACTGACGGGCCAGCAGGAACTGTGCGCAGATTGCGTCAATATCATCCTGGCTGATCTCATCTACGCCCTCCTCTGCTGCTGCGGCAAGCAGATTGTAGAGAGCCTCTGACTCCATTGCCAGGTCATTGTAAGTCTTGTAAATGACACTCGGAACATACTGCTCAACGGCAGCCTTGATGTCATTGTCCAGAGCTACAGAGTCATCACTCTTTTTCTCATCATCACAGGCAGTGAGTGCCACAGCAGCTACTGCCATACCTAAAATCAGTTTCTTGTTCATTATGATTATTATTTATTTGAAAAATCCCATGTATGCTATGCCGATGGACACTGACGGCTCATTGTTGTAACGATCCTTGCGGAAACGCTCCGAGAACTCGGCCTTGACTGCGATCTGAGGTATCGGGAGCCAGTTTATTCCCGCTGCTATGCGGTGTACATCAGTATATGTGTAATCCTGCTGGTCTGCTGCCGGCATGTAAGGGTCATAGTATTCATATCGGCCAAACAGATAGAGCTTATCCTGGATACGGTCCGCATGGCCCAGGATGTCATATCCGGCCTCGGCACCGTATGTGATTGCGGATTTGCCTACAGGTGTCTTCTTGTACGGAGCGTTGTTGGATGTCATGTTACGCTTTATAGTGCTGATGGTAACGGCATCATCCACATGTCCGTAATCAAAATTGCCTCGTACAATCAGATTCTCACCTTTATAACTGAAATCAAAGCTACCTACCCATGTGCTGCCCTTGAGATCCTTGTATCGGGTATCCTTAAGGTCATTGGGGAAAGAGTTGTGCATGCTGTTCCCGTAGTATCCGCTTACACTGAGGCGCAGATTCTTTATGGAACGGTTGTCTATCCTGGCGGCAAATCCATAGTTGTTGGCCACCTTGAACTCATAAGGTGATGCCGCACCGTACTTGATAAAGTTGTCACGGTTGAACATGAACGCATCCAGACCTGCAATCACCTGGAATTCATAACTCCAGCTGCCGGCGTCACCCCACAGGCTTATGCCCGTATCATGCCATGTTGACGGCAATATGGTGAATTCACCCTCAGGACGGTATACGGTAAAGAAATTGAGAGGCTCATGAGCATTGTTGAGCGCACCTACAGGAACTACAAAATGTCCCACACGCAGGTTTAGCCACTCTCTGAATGATTTCTGGAGCCAGAACTGCTCAAGGGCAACCTCACCACCCTTCTCTATCTCGGACTCCCACTCGCCGGCCTCGGTAAACTCCTTCTCCACGGCACTGCCGGTACCTGTATGCTCAAACTCAATCTCGGTCTGCATACTCCAGCCATGACCGAAATCATAGCCCAGGTATATTACTGCATGGGGAATATCAAACCGTCCGTGACTTGGGTCATCCTTATATTTAGTGGGATTGGAATAGCGGTAAACGTTATCGCTGTAGTAGTTTCGGCTCATGGCTACCTCACCGTATCCACCCACACTTAGACCTTGGGCGGATGATATGGAAAAGGGTATTACTGACATGACCATTGCGGCCAGTGTTCTGTTCATTTCAAATCGTGTTTTAAGACGCTGCAAAGGTCTCTATAAGCCATCACGGCCACAATACCCACTTTTAGTGAAAACCATACCTGCCTCCAATACTCACTTTTAGGTATGAGTACATATGTCCAAAACTTGTACTTTTGCAGTCGGATACTCATTTGTAGTTATGAAAACTGAATACACGCTTCAGGATAAGATGAGGGATCTGATTGATGACAACAACCTGATTCTTCTGGTATTGAGCCGATTTGGCATACATTTTGGATTCGGAGACAGCACTATAGCCGATGTATGCCGCGAGAATGATGTTGACTGCCCCACCTTTCTGGCCGTAGCCAATCTGATAGCAGGAAAGAACTATACAGGATACAGCGTATCGCTCCCTGCACTTATGGACTACCTTAAACGCGCCCATACCTATTTCAGTGAATTCATACTGCCCGGTATCCGCCGCAAGCTGATTGAGGCATTGAACTGCAATGATGTGAATGATGTGGCATTCCTGATACTCAAATTCTATGATGACTACACCGTTGAGATTCAGAACCACATGAAGCATGAGAATGACGTGGTATTCACATATGTGGAGAAACTGCTTCACGGACAGCCTACCGGCAGGTTCAACATAGCCAAGTATTCAGTTGCCCATGACAATGGTTCACAGAAACTTAAGGAGCTCAAGGACATTGTGATACGTCACTACCGCCAGCCAAATAATGACCAACTCAACTCGGCTCTGTATGACATCATAAACTGTGAGAATGACCTTATATCACACAGCGAGATTGAGGAGCGTCTGTTTGTTCCGGCCGTAATGAAACTTGAGGAGTCTGTACTGACCGGTAATGAGCCTGTACAGGACAAGACCCCAGAGTACACAGCCGGCTCAATGGCTATACTCAGTGACCGTGAGAAAGACATAATAAAGTGCGTTGCACGCGGCATGTCCAACAAGGAGATTGCCGATAAGCTGTTCCTGTCAATCCACACAGTGACCACTCACCGCCGCAACATCACCGCCAAGCTCCAGATTCACTCACCGGCCGGACTCACCATCTACGCCATAATGAACAATCTGGTAGATATAGCTGATATAAACCTGCAGTGATAAAACAAAAGCTCCGGACGGATAACCGCCCGGAGCTTTTACTATATGTATATACCTATTATTACTTCTTATTAGGGGTAAGACGGTACATTGCTACGTCATGACCGGGAACCGTTACCTTGAGAGCCTTCTTGGTGGTACCTACCTTAGCCTTCTTGGCATTGAACTCCCACAGGTTCTCAATATTATAGGTTATGGCGTCAAATGATGTGGAGAGATGGCTTACCTCGTCATCGGTCAGGTTAAGATCCTGCCAGTTGATATTGCACTCCACAGGTTCCGTACCACGGTTAAGCAGGCAGAAAGCCCAGTCACCGCCCTCCAGAGGCTTGAACCAGTACTCTATCTCATTCTCTGTCTTGAAACGCAGTCCCTGAACACCCAGCTTGTCCTGGTCAATGGCAATCACCTTCTTGTTCAGGATGATGGCACGGGTCTCATCGGTCATCTTGGAGAGGTCATTACCAAGAATGAGCGGAGCGGCCATCATGCACCACATGCTAAAGTGGGCGCGGTCCTCATTTACGCTCATGCCGTTGCCAACCTCAAGCATATCGGGATCATTCCAGTGGCCCGGACCGGCATACTTACGCAGGGGGGCGTTCTGGTCAATGATGCTCAGAACTGTCTGGCCCCAACCGCGCTGACGGGGATTACCTGCAAAACGGGCGGTGATATCACCGGTGGTACGCCATGAGTGACCTACATTCTCGGCCCACTCCCAGGGCTTGTTGGTACCCCACTCGCACATGCTGAACAGTATGGGACGTCCGGCGGCACGCAGAGCGTCACGCATCAGGGTGTATGCACCGCGCGGATTGATATTCTCGCTTGAGCACCAGTCATATTTAAGATAGTCTATTCCCCAGCGTGCATACTGCAGGGCATCCTGATACTCATGACCGAAACTACCTGTACGGCCGGCACAGGTCTTGCGTCCTGCATCGGAGTAGATTCCAAGTTTCATGCCCTTGGAGTGAACATAATCGGCCAAAGCCTCTATACCTGAGGGGAATGTCTTGGGATCAGGCTGAACGAATCCGTCGGCATCGCGCTCACCATGCCAGCAGTCATCCATATTAAGATAGATGTATCCGGCATCGACAAGACCTTCGGCCACCATTGCGTCGGCCTGCTCACGGATAAGTTTCTCACTGATGTTCTGTCCGAACTTGTTCCAGCTGTTCCATCCCATCTGGGGTGTATCGGCCAGACCCTCCCATTTCTGTGCTGCGCTCCAAGCCGGAACCAGCATGGCTGCCATAAGCAGCGCTCCTGTAAGTTTTCTCATAAATTTTTGTTAGTAAGCTGTGAATGGCACAAAGGTAAAAAAAATTACCTTTGCTCTCCAAAAAATGAAAAAACTGCAATAAGCAGAAAGGGACAGTCCCCGTGTGCCATCTCACATGGCACAGGGGGACTGTCCCTTTCGGGTCACTCAAAAAATGAACAAATCAGAATGAGATTCCTAATACCATGTAAGCCATCTCAGAGCAGGGATTGACTGTGATACCGGCCGATATGGGCAGGCTGAACTTATCAGTTATCTCCAACTCCTTTGATGCACTCAATGTAAGGTTTGTAACTGCAAAACCGCCGGTTCCGTACAGTTCACTCTCCATGGGAACGAATCCTGCTGTTGCTGTCCAGTCAGCACCGAATGCGCTGAACGGAGCTGAGAGCTCAACATATGTGCTGTAGTCATCATCGTTGTAGAAGTTGGTGTAGACACCCAGCGACAGGAAATCAAGATCATATCCCAGGAATCCTTCAAACGTATGGTTTGAGGCTCCACTCTCATATTTCAGGTAGCGTCCCAAAGGCTCGCTGCCGGCGCTGAACCAATAGTCAGTGATTCCTGCACTGAAACCTCCTATTCCGTAACTGAGCGTAATGTCAAACTCCTTTGTATCGGCAGGGTTAACAATTCCGTAACTGCCCCAGAATGAGAGTCCCAATCCACTGCATTCCAGTGAGAGAGAGGGCTGTATGGCTGCGCTTCCGCAATCGGTGCCACGCCAGATGTAACTGCTGACTACGTCGGCTCCTATGGTTGTTTCAACTTCGGCACTTACAGGTGCCACTACTGTCATCACTAATGCTACTACTGATAAAATCTTTTTCATAATACTATAATTTGTAAGGTTGTTAAATAATGGAAGATTGAGGGTTGGGAATTGAAAAGCAGGACACATAACATGTGCAGTTTCAACATTCAGATAGATGTTTTAATAATTACGAATCAAATTCCATACCTCCCTATTCTCAACCCTCAATTCCGTTGTGTTTTTCTCTGTTTCTCTCTATTGATTAAACGTTGTAAGCGGTTTCTCCGTGCTCATAGATATCAAGTCCCTCCTCCTCAACGCGGGCCTCAACGCGGATACCGTGAACCTTCTTGAGGATAATGAATGTGATCAGGCCGAGAGCGAATGACCAAGCGCAGGTTACCAGTGAACCAAGAGCCTCAACACCCAGGAAGTGCCAGCCACCGCCGTAGAACAGGCCACCGTCAACTGCAAACATACCGGTCATGAGAGTACCAAGGATTCCGCAAACTCCGTGAACTGATACAGCACCTACAGGATCATCAATCTTGCAGACCTTATCAATCAGGGCTACAGAACCAACCATTGCGCAACCGCAAACGGCACCGATGATTGCTGCACCACCTATTGTTACCAGGTCGCAACCGGCTGTGATACCTACCAGACCTGCCAGGATACCGTTGCATACCAGTGAGAGTGAAGGTTTGCCGAATACTATCCATGTAAGGAACAGAGCAGCAAGTCCACCTGTTGCAGCAGCCATGTTGGTTGTGCACATTACGTGAGAGATTGCGATAGCGTTCTCAGCACCCTCGGCAGCCAGCTGTGAACCGGGGTTGAAACCAAACCAACCCATCCAGAGAATGAATACGCCCAGAGCGCCGAATGTCAGGTTGTGGCCGGGGATAGCACGGGATTCGCCGGTCTTGGAATACTTACCGATACGGGGACCAAGAACCATAGCACCGGCAAGAGCAATCACACCACCGCAAGAGTGAACAACTGTTGAACCTGCGAAATCATGGAAACCAAGCTCTGAGAGCCAGCCACCACCCCATGTCCAGTGACCCTCAATGGGGTAAATCAGGACTGAAATGATGATTGAAATAAGTACGTACATAGAGAACTTGGTACGCTCAGCCATACCGCCGGAAACTATAGTGGCAGCTGTGGCGCAGAATACAGTTTGGAAAATGAGTGTGCACTCTGCAGGAACGTTTGAGTCACCTATGAATGACCAGTCAAAAAGATGGAGACCACCAATGAAACCGTTGCCGCTTCCGTGCATCAGACCGAATCCTATCATCCAGAAAAGGAATGATCCTACCATGAAATCAACAAAGTTCTTCATCAATATGTTGGCTGTGTTCTTGGAACGGGTAAAACCTGCCTCAACCAGCGCAAATCCGGGCTGCATAAAGAACACAAGCATAGCTGCTAACAATACCCAGACTGTATCCAGTCCGCTTATACTACTCTCGGCTACAGCGCTTATACTTTCCTCAACTGCGCTTACACCTTCAACTATATCTAATAACATAATCTTTAATCTTTAAATGGTTTTACTTTCTGTCTGCCAACACTATATCTCCGTGTTCTCCGGTACGGATTGACCAGGTATCATCGACCGGGCTCACAAATATGCGGCCGTCGCCAACCTCGCCTGTTCTTGCTGCTCCCATGATAGCATTGATTGCGGGCTCAACAAACTGGTCACGGCAGATGATTGTGATTTCAATACGTGATATGATATCGGTACTGTACATCACACCACGATAGATTCTGTCCTGACGGTCCTGACCGATAGCATGAACTTCGGAATACGAGAACCAGTTGATGTCGGCCTCAAACAGAGCCTCCTTTACATCCTCAAACTTCGTCTTTCGGATAATGGCTTCAATCTTTTTCATAATTAAAGTGTTTTGGGGTTTAAAAATTATTGTTTTGTTGGATCCATCGGTTAAACAAAAAAAGGCCGGTCTCAAAAAGACCAGCCTTTTAAATCTTTATCTCTAATACAACAGTTACATACCTGACCGGTCAAAAGGTATAACCATCGGAACCTGATTATTATTCTGGTTCTGATTATTATTCTGCTGGTTATTATTCAGCTGAACAGTGGTTATATTTTTAAAACCGATAAACATGAACTTTTCTGTTTGTTTCTTGATTTACGCTGCAAAGATATGCACTATTTTGATACGTTGTTCTCAAAAACGGCAGAAATCTTTCATTTTTCTGTAAAAATATCTTAAACAGTAGCAAATAGAAAGTGCAACTATCAACATAGCATTCATTTTGTCATTTCAAGCGCAGCCTTGACAAAGCTCTTGAACAGCGGATGCGGCGTCTCCGGCGTACTCTTGTACTCGGGATGGAACTGGGAGCCTATGAAGAAGGGATGAACCGTCTGCGGGAGCTCCACGATCTCGGTCAGGCCGGTCTGGGGATTGTGGCCCGATGCAACCAAGCCGGCCTTCTTGAAGTCCTCTGCGTACTTGGCATTGAACTCATAACGGTGGCGGTGACGCTCGGATATCAGGGTCTTGCCGTATACCTTATATGCAAGGGTATCCTTGCTTATCTCACAGTCATAAGCACCCAGACGCATGGTTCCACCCTTCATGGTGGTCTTCTTCTGGTCCTCCATCATATCTATAACGGGATGCTTGGTATCGGCATTGACCTCGGTTGAGTCAGCATCCTTGAAACCAAGCACGTTGCGGGCAAACTCAACCACGCACATCTGCATTCCAAGACAGATTCCCAGGAACGGGACCTTGTTCTCACGGGCATATCTTACTGCCTCAATCTTGCCTTCCAGACCACGTGAGCCGAATCCGGGAGCAACCAGGATTCCCTTCATGCCCTGGAGCTTCTCGGCCACATTGGCGGAGGTTATCTCCTCACTGTTTACGGAATGGATGTGAACCTTGCATGAGTTTGCGGCTCCGGCATGAACAAGAGCCTCAAGAATGGACTTATAGGCATCCTGAAGGGATACGTATTTACCAACCAGCGCAATATCAACTTCATGTTTGGGATGACGCAGACGCTCCAGGAACTCCTTAAGGCCCGACAACTCAGGCTGGTTGAAATTCTCAATTCCCAGCTTGCGTACAACAAGCTCATCCAAATGCTCATCATGCATATTGAGCGGAACCTGATAGATGCTCCATGCATCAAGGCTCTGAATAACATGACCGGGCTTTACGTTGCAGAACAGGGCAACCTTGCGGCGCAGTTCATCTGACAGAGGATGCTCTGTACGGCAGATTATCACATCGGGCTGGACACCTGCCTGCTGCAGCATCTGTACGGAGTGCTGTGTAGGCTTGGTCTTAAGTTCCTTGGCTGCACTAAGATAAGGTACCAGGGTAAGGTGTATTGACATGCATGAACCCTCGGGCAGCTCCCACTGCAGCTGGCGCACAGCCTCAATGAACGGAAGTGACTCCATGTCACCCACCGTACCTCCTATCTCGGTAAGCACCACATCAAACTCTCCGGTCTGACCCAGAAGCAGCATGCGGCGCTTGATCTCATCGGTAATGTGAGGTACAATCTGGACAGTCTTGCCCAGATATGCTCCCTCACGCTCCTTGGTTATCACGGTATTGTATATCTTTCCTGTAGTGACGTTATTGGCTTTTGATGTATACACGCCCAGGAAGCGCTCGTAGTGTCCCAGATCCAGGTCAGTCTCTGCACCATCCTCAGTTACGTAGCACTCTCCGTGTTCATACGGATTCAGTGTTCCGGGGTCAATGTTGATGTAAGGATCAAATTTCTGGATTGTAACTCTCAGACCTCTTGCCTTGAGCAGTTTGGCAAGTGATGCGGCGATAATACCTTTTCCGAGCGATGAAACCACTCCTCCGGTAATGAAAATGAATTTTGTCTCCATTGTGTGCATACTTAAACAAAAAAAGGCCGGTCTAAAAAAACCAGCCTTATTTCAATCAATTCAATAACTTTAAACTAACATATTGTCCGGCTGGATGAACAAAACTGATTATTCAGAACCTGATTATTATTCTGGTTCTGATTATTGTCCACCTGATTATGGAAACTGCTATGTGTAAGCACTATATCCATTGCCTCAAACAATTACGCCGCAAAGATATGAACTAAATTTCATATTGCAAGCAAAACAATCAAAAATATTACAAAATGTTAGTTAGAGCTTGTATTGATCTCTGAGCGGTAACTCCTGCGGGGAGTCTCCTCTACCGGAGTGTCATCATGTGCCTTGAAATCCTCCCAATAGTCTATCTTGGCCTGATAGAACTTGCGTACATCCTCCCATCGGTAATACGGGCGCTGCTCTACCCCTTTGGCATCCTTGTAGAACGGCACGCTCTCAGGCAGTGTGGCCTCCTGCTCGTTAAGCAGGAATTTTACTATCACCTCACCCTTCTTGTTACGGAAGAACACCCACTGTACATTACCTCCCATGTATGCCAGATTATAGGCTGCCCAATGGTCTGCAACGCTCTCCAGGTCATCAGTGCTGTAACCGGAGCCGTTCAGGTCCAGGAGTGAGAAATATGACATGAGAGTAACCTCATGACCGTAACGGAGAATGACACTCACGCCATTGCCTGCCAGAGCCTCATCGGCAAAATCCAGGAAATTCTGCAGGGTAACGCAATGACCGTAAGGCACCACATTGTCCGTAAGCGGTGAGAAACCGGCCTGTGAGTACCAGCGCATGTTATTCATAAGGAACAGGTCATACCACTCATCATAGGTAAAGACGTCATTCAGGTCAACTCCCGGGTCTGATCCCTGCGCATATGATGCAACGTCATAAAGTGAAGAGTAAAGGCTGCTGCTCTGGTCACGGCCGCTAGCGGTCTTGATATACTCAGGATCCTTGAATAAGGCCTTCATAAGGCGCTCCGGATGAGTGTGACGCTGGTTGAACTCCTGGACTGCGGCGTTGATCTTGCGTTTATGGGCCGATACTGCCTTATCCTCAGTGTACATCCAGGGCTCGTCGTGGTTACTGGAGTCATAGTCAATCCTTATTTTGGGGCGCAAGCGCAGTATCTGCATCAGGGCCGAGTACTCACTCACCAGCACACGGTGCGATGTAGTGGAACGTGCCATGATTATCTTGTCATTGGTAAACAGCTCCGGATAGTTCTCAACCATACGGCGGGCAATGTCACGATGCTGCTGCATACCCTTAGGCGTAAGGTCACCGGCACGCTGGTCAGCCTCGGCACGGATAATCTCCAGGCGGCGCAGCACGTCCAGACCGAAATCAGTCAATGCACCTGAGTCTGCCGCCTCCTTTAGGATGTTGTACGGACGGTCATAGTTGGACGCATTGTCCAGAAAACGTGATCCGTGACGCCCAAAGTGAGTAAGATAGACCGGTTTGAATCCTTTTGGAGCAGGAGTGAGAGGTTCCGTGGGTGCCTGATACGCATACACGGAGCCCGCCATCTTGGCTAGATTTGATTCATTTACCTCACCTCTTTTGATTATCTTGGCACTAAGGCCCGTAAGAGCCAGCAGAGCCAATACAATGACAAACAATCTCTTCATAGAAATATCAGCATCCTTTTACTTACTTTTTCACAACGACATTTATGATGCCATTCTCCCGGCCGGGTATTACCTGCATTTCAAGATAACCGGTATTATTGGTACCCTCGCCCAGCAGTGTCAGCTTAGCTGTTACGGTAGGCTTGGGATTGGCCTCATTTGATATCAGTTCCTTCTCGGTAAGCTGACCGGACCACAGAACCGGACCGTATGAGTGGCTCAGGGTCCATGTTCCGGGAGTTACCTCACCGAATGAGTACTCAGTAGCGCCGTCCTTAAGCATGATGTACCTGGTGCCTGCACCCTGGGCATAACCGGCATTGCCGCCTCCGCCACGCTGTGCAAGCTGTATCTCGGCACCCAGGCCGATGGTCTCAAGCGGGTTCTCACGGTACTGCGGCAGACCGCTGCTGAATGCCTCAACCTCAAAGTAATACTGCTTGGGCGCGGTATTCAGGCTGTGCATGTAAAGCTGGTTCTTACCGTATACTATATAGCTGTTGTACAGTTTCTTCTTCTCAATGCCGTAGCGTACAATATAGCCGTCGGCACCGGCCACGGGCTCCCAGATGACATTGGCCTCACGCAGGTCATCAGGATTGCGTACGGCAAGGAACTTCTTGACCTTCTGGGTCTTCATCTGCGGTGTGGTACCGAATATGCGCAGGTCCTTGATTGAGAACTTGGCGCCGTCATATGTAGCCACGTTGACAACCTTCACGTATCGGGCCTGTACTGGTTTCTCCAACTCGTTGTAGTCATGCTTGAGCTCCATCTTGTTCTGCGGTTTGCTTATCACCTTGGTCCAGTTGGAGTTATCGTCCGATACAAACACCTCATAACACTGGTACAGCTGCTCTGCCTGGGGCTGCTGCGTTCTAGCACCGCCGCCCATCATACCGCCGCCCATTCCGCCACGGCCGCCGGCAGCACGTGCCGCACCAATGTGGTCCCAGTTAAGCTGTATGGCATTGATGGTAGCCTTGGCGCCCAGATCCACGGTAAAGAACTCACCTGCATCACCTGTCGCGGCCACCCAGCAGGTCTTGAAATCCTCATCCAGGGCCTGTGCGGGAGCATAATTCTCAAATGTTGATGATACAATGGCCCTCTTGCCTACAGAGAGCAGTTTCCAGTCAACGTAGTTGTCCACGCCTCCCACCTTGCGCTCATCGGGATAGAACTGGGGATAGTCACCCAGGGCGGTATTGGAGTACATGACACCCTGCTTATCGACAGCCGTGGGATAGATGGCCAGTTCCGATCCGCGTCCGCCCTCACCGTACTGGGCGGGAATCATGCAGATGGTCCACAGGTTACCCTTCTTGTCATGGAAAGTGCTGCCGTGTCCGGCACCTACCTGGAAGCCGCTGGTCTTGAATGTAAGCGGGTTGTGTTCACTGTAAGTAAACGGTCCTAACGGACTGTCGGACACATAGATACCGTGCGAATATGAAATGAATTCAAGTCCTATGGCTGCATACTGAAGATAGTACTTTCCGTTGTGCTTGATCATATACGGACCCTCAATCCATGGCAACTCCTCGGGACCGTATTCACGGCGTCCGTTGAATATTGAGTAGATTACATCCTCAGGCTTGCGGACCTCAAATCCATGGTTCTTTATATCGCTCCAGAACAGCTGGACAGGCTCACCCTTCTCCTTGAAAGTCTCCTTGTCAAGCTCCACCACCTGGAACGGCATTATCTGTGACCAGCCAAAATACATGTACAGCCGGCCGTCATCATCCACAAACATATTGGCATCGCCGTAACGGTCACTTGACAGCTCGCCTATCTTCTCCCACTCGCCCTTACGCGGGTCTATGGCGCGGTATACGTTACGGTTGTTCATGGAGCAACCAATCAGTTTGCCGTCCATCTCCACTACCGATACCACACCGGCCGGATATCCTGGAGCGTCCACATATGTCCAGTTACGGAAATCGGGAGAGTACCAGTAACCGCGTCTGTGTGACACAAAGAGGAAATAGTCATCCTCATAGATGATTACCACGGGTTCACCGCCGCGTACGGCGCGTTCATTACCGACCACCACGTCAAGCGGATTGCAGAAAGTCTGTTGAGCGTGCGCAGAGATGCCGGTCAGAACCAATGCGAAGCCGGCAATAGTCCATTTTAGAATCTGTTTCATATAGGTTGTAATAAGGTTAGCAATCAATGCCGTTTTTGCAAATATGAGAAAAAAATAGCTAACTTTACATCATGAATTATTTATTTTCAATAGTACAGGCGTTATGAAGAATTCAACCAATTTCTGGGGATTGCTGGCACTGGGTGTCTGCATAATCCTCTCTGTCGGCAAGTTTACCGGCACAAAACGTGTTGTAAATGTGAAAGGCCTTGCTACCCAGGAGGTTATGGCCGACCATGTTATCTGGCCCCTGGTCATCCAGGATGTAGATAATGACCTTGTTAAGCTATACTCCACTATGGACAACAAGAGTAAGGAGATCGTCAGGTTCCTAAAGGAAGGCGGCATCCAGGAGAGTGAGATCAGCATAGCCGCTCCCACTGTCTATGACCGCAGCGCCAACCGTTACTCAAACGAATACATCGCATACCGTTATCAGATGCAGCAGGTAGTAACCGTAAGTTCAGGCAATGTCGAGCTTGTACGCCAGCTTATCCTCAAGCAGGGTGAACTGCTCAAGAAAGGCATCGCCATCAGCGGTAATGACTACGAGCATCAGACTCAGTATGACTTTAACGGCCTGAACGACCTCAAGCCCCAGATGGTAGAGGTTGCCACACGCAACGCACGTGAGGTAGCCCAGAAGTTTGCCGATGACTCAGGCTCAAAGCTGGGAAAGATACAAACCGCATCACAGGGCCAGTTCTCAATCTACGACCGCGACAGCAACACCCCGTGGATCAAGAACGTGAGAGTAGTGACATCAGTTACCTACTACCTTAAGTAAATGGAACAGATAAAGAGATATTTCCCTGAACTTACAGACATCCAGCTGACTCAGTTTGAGCAGCTGGGTGCCTTGTATACAGATTGGAACAGCAAGATCAACGTGATATCGCGCAAGGACATAGAGAACCTCTATGAGCACCATGTGCTTCACTCCCTTGCCATTGCCAAGACCATCAAGTTCGTACCCGGCACACGTATTGCCGATGTCGGAACAGGAGGCGGCCTGCCCGGCATACCGCTTGCCATCATGTTCCCCGAGTGCAGTTTCACACTCATAGACAGCATAGGCAAGAAGGTACGTGTAGCACAGGATATAGCCCTGCAGATAGGGCTCAAGAACGTGGTATGCCGTCATGAGCGTGCCGAGGACGACAAAGAGCATTTTGAGTTTGTGCTCTCACGCGGTGTCATGCCCCTGCCTGACCTTTGTGCCATTGCCAACCGCATGATAGACCATAAGGTCCAGCGCAACGCCTACCCCAACGGCGTGATATGCCTCAAGGGCGGTGACCTGGGCGCAGAGACTGCCAAGTTCCGCAAGGTGACTGAGATAAATGAGATAGGCAAGTATTTCCGCGAGGAGTTCTTCAAGGACAAGAAAGTCGTTTACGTACAGATATGATGAACATCAAGTGCTTTGAGTTCAATTTCCTCCCCGTAAACACATACGTAATCTGGGATGAGACTCTTGAGGCCGCGGTTATAGACCCCGGCTGTTTCTATCCCGGCGAGACGGAGCAGCTGTCAGCATTCATTAAGGAGAATGGTCTGACAGTCAAGCTGTTGCTTGACACGCATCTCCATTTTGACCATGTGTTCGGCAACAACTTTGTTGAGGACACCTACGGTATCAAAGCACGGGCCAATGACCTGGACAAGCCTTGGTTGGATAATATCGGCTCCAGGCTGTCCGTATTCGGAATCAGGTATGAGGGCCATGTAAACCCCATAGAGCCGCAGAACGTACTGCATGAGGGTGATACCGTAACGTTTGGCAACACCACGCTCCATGTGCTCCAAATTCCCGGCCATTCACCCGGCAGCATAGTATTCTGGAATAAGGAGCAGCAATGCGTCTTTACAGGCGACGTAATGTTCCAGGGCAGTTACGGCCGCACAGACTTCCCCGATGGCAATCATCAGGCCCTCATGGACGGAATCCGCACCAAACTGCTCACCATGCCCGCTGAGACCGTAGTCTATCCCGGACACGGACCTGCTACCGATATCAAACACGAAAGATTATATTACTGACACAAAAATGAAAACCAGAACCTTACTTACCCTTATTCTGACACTTGCACTGAGCGTAGCCAAAGCGCAGGACGAGCCTACATCGGCCATGCTGTTTGAGACATACGAGTGGGACTTTGGGGATATTGAGGAGGCTGACGGCCCGGTATCCCACACATTCCGTTTCATGAACATATCCAATAACCCCATACAGATTGACAACATCTCCACCAGCTGCGGCTGTACTACGGTACAATACTCGGTAGAGCCTGTCAATCCCGGTGACCAGGGTGAAATCACAGTCGTATTTGACCCTGCACGTGCCCAAGGCCATGTACTGCGTGAGGTCGAGGTGCTTACCAGAGACCGCCGCAACTACGCAGACATTATGATTACCGCCAATGTCAATCCCATACCCATGGGACTGGAGCAGCTCTACCCTCACCTGCTGGCCGGAACCGTTAAGACAAATGCCATGCGTTGCCCGTTCGGATACGTAACCCAGGGTGAGAGCGTGACAAAGGTGGTCCGCATAGCCAATCTGGGTGACAAGACAGTGAATCTGGATGTAGAGACAACCGGAAACCGCTACGGAATGAGCGTACAATGCCCGCCCCAGATAGCTCCAAAGGAGGTTATAAGCATAAAGATAACCTATGACGTACCCACAGGCAAGAACGGTTTCGGAATGGCACGTGACAGTGTGTGGGTGATCGCAGACGGTGCGAAGAGTGAGCAGCCGATCGTCGTCAATGCCCTTCGCGTAGAAAAGTTCTCCAAAGACGAGAATGCGCCCAAACCTGTAATGAGGATAGAGCCCTCCTATGTGGACTTTGGCGAGCAGGAGCCCGGAAAGATTTACAAGAAGACCATAGTCATAGAGAATACCGGAAATACAGACCTGATATTCCGTCATGTCGAGACAACTGACGGCGTGGCTGTAAGCATCAAGACCGGCGATGTAATCAAACCGGGCAAGATACACAAGATGACGGTAACCGTAGCCATTGCCAACTCCCGTGAGCCGCACACCGTCACCATGGGATCCATCAACCTCACCACCAATGACCCCACCCGTCCGTTCCGCGAACTCAGGCTGCAGGTTGACACAAAATAAAGAATTGTTTTATCTTTGCAGATAAACCACCTAATTGTTTCCCGATTATGCTTACTGAGGATATTGCAATAACCCGAATTCTTGTCAGTGCCCTGCTGGGATGCGCCATAGGCGTGGAGCGGTACATCCACAAACATCCCGCCGGTGTACGTACATTCATGCTTATCTGCATGGCATCCACACTTGCCACCTTGGCATCTATCTGGATTTGCCAGACCAACCAGCATCTCATAAACGGTGATCCGGGCCGAATAGCAGCCCAGGTAGTGACCGGCATAGGTTTCATAGGTGCCGGACTCATAATCAAGAACAAATATGACGTATCGGGCCTGACAACCGCAGCCAGCATATTCTGCACCAGTATTATAGGAATCGCCGTAGGTGTAGGTCTGATCAAGGTATCCATATTGGTTACCGTAATCGTGATCCTGGTGCTGGCATCATCTTTCCTTTTCCATGACAACAACTCCCGCCAGCTTGCCATTGAGCAGGAGGAGAAGGTAAAAGCCGATAAGGATAAGACAGAAAACAAATAATACTAAACCAAATACTTATAATGAAGTACAGATTACTGACTATCGTAGCGGCAGTGCTCATGGCGCTCCCGCTCAAGGCTCAACAGCCTGACCCCAATTTCTTTATCTATCTCTGTTTCGGACAGTCCAACATGGAGGCCGGCGCCACACCCGCCGATCAGGACAAGGATTGGAACGACCCCCGTTTCCAGTTTGTATCGGCCGTAGATATGCCGCGTTATAACCGCGTAAAAGGTGAATGGTATACCGCCACACCCCCTATCTGCCGTCAGAGCAACAACATGGGCCCTGTGGATTTTTTTGGCCGCAAGATGATTGAGGAGCTCCCGGAGCAGTACCGTGTAGGCGTAATCAACGTATCAGTAGCCGGTGCCAAGCTGGAACTCTGGGACAAGGATGCCTGTGAGGAGTATCTGGCTATGGAGGCTGCCGACCAGAGCCGTGCATGGCTGGTAAATATGGCTAAGGAGTATGACATGAACTGCTATCAGCGTATTGTCGATATGGCCCGTATAGCCCAGAAGAGCGGTGTCATAAAGGGTATGCTGGTACATCAGGGTGAGTCAAACCCCGATGATGACCAGTGGTGCGCACGCCTCAAGAAGATACATGATGACCTCTGCGCAGACCTGGGTCTTAACCCCGACGAGATACCTCTGCTGGCCGGTGAGCTCAAGCAGGCCGAGCAGGGCGGTGCATGCGCCGCTTTCAACGAGGTTGTGCTGGCCAACCTGCCCAAGGTCATGAAAAACGGATACGTAATCTCATCACTGGGCTGCGAGAGCACCGGTGATCAGTTCCATTTCAGCACTGAGGGTATGCGACTTATGGGTTACCGCATGGCCGATAAGATGCTGCAGTTGCAGGGATTCAAGCCCGTACAGGAGCGTGAGGTTACCCTTAATCTTACCAAGAAAGGTCTGGGCATTGAGGTAAGCCCCACTCTGGCCGGTATATTCTTTGAGGATATCAACCAGTCACTTGACGGCGGTATCTGCGCCCAGCTTATCCAGAACCACTCATTCCAGGCATACAAGGTGCCCGATGGCCCCGAGAAGGAGTTCTCCCAGTCCGATACCGTATTCTTTGGCTGGACAGTACTCAAGGGCGAGGGTTCTGTAGGTCAGGCTCATGCCGTATCTGACAAGCCTCTTGTTAAGGATATGCCCCGTTACTATGACTACGATCCCAATGACAAGTATGATGATGAGCTGCGTTACCTGCAGTACAGCGTACGCTTTGACATTGAGGATGCCGGTCAGGGATTCGGTATTGCAGCCAACGGCTACGGCACCGCTCCTTACGGCAACGAGCGTCAGGGCAACTACTACTCAAACAACACACAGAAGGCCTCTATCCCCGCTCAGCAGGGCGTAAACTATGACCTTACACTCTATCTGGCAGGCCAGTCATATCCCGGCACCATCACCGTACAGCTGGAGGACGCCAACGGTCAGGCCAACTCAAACGCCATAACCATAAGCAACCTCAAGAATGACTGGCAGAAATACACCGGCCAGCTCAAGGCCGAGCGCTCCGTTGACAGCCGTCTGGCTATCAGAGCCAACGCCGCCGGTACATTCTGGCTTGATTACGTAACCCTGCTGCCTGAGGCTTCACAACTCTGGATGGAGGGCAAGTACGGCCCCTTCCGCAAGGATATGATGCAGGCTCTGGCCGATCTGCACCCCACATTCATGCGATTCCCCGGCGGATGCGCCAGTGAGGGCCCCAACTACTTTGGACAGCCCTTCTGGAAGAACTCCATCGGCCCGGAAGAGCAGCGCATAGGTTTCCGTAACCATTGGGGTTACTGGACATCACAGTATGTAGGCTTCTATGAGTATCTGCTCATGGCCGAGTCACTGGGCGCCACTCCCCTGCCCGTACTTAACAACGGCGTAACCTGCCAGTTTGCAAGACATGCCTACGTAGCACCTCTGGAGACCGAGGCTGACCGCAAGCGTTTCCATGACATCTTTGTATGTGACGCCCTTGATTTCATTGAGTTCTGCAACGGCGGCACCGATACCAAATGGGGTAAGATGCGTGCCGATATGGGACACCCCGAGCCATTCAACCTCAAGTACCTGGGCATAGGTAATGAGAACCAGGGAGCCGAGTTCTGGGAGCGTTTTGACATCATATATAAAGAGGTGCAGGCCAAGTACCCTGACATCATCATAGTATCAACTGCCGGTTCTGCTGCCGATGGCCGTGAGTTCAACGCTAACATGCATGAGATTGATGAGAAGTATCAGAACACCGTAGTCGATGAGCACTACTATCGCAACAACCAGTGGTTCTACACCAACGGTGACCGCTACAATGCCGATAAGGTTCGCGGTGCCGATGGCCTTACATATGACCGTCAGCGCCCCACCCGCGTCTTTGTAGGTGAGTTTGCCAACAACAACAGCAACAATGACTATGCATCAGCCATGGCCGAGGCCGCTTACTGGACCAGCCTGGAGCGCAACAGTGATATGGTTGTAATGGCAGCCTACGCACCGTTGTTCTGCAAGAAGGGATTCAACAAGTGGAACTCCAACCTGATCTGGTTTGATAACCGTGGTCTGTGGCGCACCACCAACTACTACTATCAGAAGCTATTCTCTGAGGCAGGTAACCGCGCCTTCCAGATGACCGATGTAATGAACGGTGCAGAGGCCGATAAGACCGTCTACACATCACCTACCGTTGATACCAAGACCGGTGAGGTTTACATCAAGTTTGTGAACTCTGAGGCTGTAGACAAGGAGCTGACCGTCAATATGGGCAAGGGCCAGAACAAGAAAGCCTACACCGCAACCGTAGAGTTCATCTCATCACACAACACCGCCATCAAGAACCAGGGTGACCAGAACACCTACGCCGGTGCTCAGCCCCAGGCTCAGCAGCTGCAGGGCGGCCGTCCAGGCCCCTTCGGAGGATTCGGAGGCAACCGTAACCGCGTAAGCTACACTGAAGCCGTTGTTCCTCACACCAAGGATCTGGGCACTGTTAAGAAGCAGTTCACTCTCACCCTCCCCGAAAACTCCATCGGAATCATCAAGCTGGTTCCTGCCAAATAAATCAAGGCTCGGGTAATCTTGAGAAGCGCTCCATTGTGAGCGCTTCTTTTTTTCGGGATGAAAACTGATGGTACTTTTTAGGGGTTAAAGAAACACCGCAGAACTATCAGTTTGGGGAGACAACGCTCCAAGGCTACTGCGTGCCCCTCCGGACCCTAAACGTCGAACGCCTCCTTTTTAGTCCCCTTCGGGGCCTAACAGTCGTTAAACGAAGCGCCGTTCTTAACGGGATCCTCCGTGGGCACTCCGCTTACGCCTCTCCACGATGCTCCCCAAACTGACAGTTCTGCTACTGCAAAGGGAAACCTTTGCTACCCCTAAAAAGTACCCTACACATAGAAGGAGTGTAAAAAGGGAACCTTCAATGTGCGCTGCGGTTTCTGTTTTGCAACAATTAGAAAATCGGGTATAGGGTCCTGGGGAGTCTCGCACCCACGCGTGACCAGTGGGAGGGGCCCGCGACAAAATATAACTATTCTGGAACGCTGAACTTGTTCAGCAGTTTCGGAATAGTTATAGTTTGTTGTGGGAGGGCATTCTCCCCAGGACCCTATACCCGATTTTCAATTGTTGCAAATTGCAGTATCCCCCAAAAACAAATCAAAAAAATCAGGGAACCCCGAAGGATTCCCTGATTTATAGTTGGTGTGAGATGGCTTAGAACATCATGCCGCCTCCCATGCCGCCCATGGGCATTCCGCCGCCCATGCCGCCGCCGAAGCCGCCCATGCCGCCACCAAAGCCGCCCATGCCGCCGCCGAATCCGCCACGGCCACGAAGCTGCTGACGTGAGTTACGGTCACCCATGAGTGACAGACGGTAGGTAAGTGAAGCCATGAAGTAGCTGGTGATGCTCTTGGTCTCAGTATCAGTACGTGAGTAGGTTGATACCTGACGGCTTACTGTACTGCGCTGATGCAGGATATCATATGCTGACAGTGACAGGCTAGCCTTGTTACCCTTAAGGAATGAGAATGACAGAGAAGCGTTCCAGATGAGCTCATCACGGTTCATGTCACCGGTGTAACCACGGCGGCTGTTCATGCTCAGGTCAGAACCCAGACGCATGTTTCTCCAGGGGATATAAGCCATTACGCTAGCACCATAACTGTAATCATAGGTATTCATATCAGCTGACTTGTTCTGGCTATTCTCATCGTGTCGGTAATCAAACCTACCTATCAGAGATGCTGTCAAATAATCATCGCGATACTCTGCAGAAAGGTTCTGAGTAACATTGACGGTATGTGACTTACGCAAAGACTCGATGGTTGTATATTTGCCGGGATTAGTATTATCAGCCTGCTGATATGACGCCCAACCTGTCTGCTTTCTGTATGTGGGAGATGTAGTAGAAGTCAATGAGAAACGGTCATCTGACGGGAGTGTAAGGTTCAAGTTCAAGCTAAGTGAACCGTTCCAGTTCATGAAGAAGTTGTCAAATGCGTTGTCATCAGTCATGTTTACATATGTGGTGTAGGTACCACCATCATCATTACGTCTTGACTTGCTTGTAATGCTGTTAAGAGTGTTGCTGAAGTTACCGCTTACAGTGATACTGCTCATTGTCACAGGATCATACTTGTTATAGCTCAGACTCAGATTATGAGCGAATGTAGGCTCCAGATCGGGGTTACCCTTACGGATTGACAACTGGTTGGTGTTATCCTCGATATCAAGCATCTGGTCCATAGAGGGCTGAGCTGAACGTCCGTTATAGTTGAACTGGATCTGCTCCTGACGGGTAACTCTGTAACGGAATGAAACTGTAGGAGTCCAGTTGAGCACCCATCTGTCATAGTCTCTCTTCTGGTTAAGATAATCAGTCATGTTACGTGAGTACTGGGGCAGCAGTGACAGACCTACTGTAAAGTTGTATGTCTGGTCAGTAGCGTTCTTACGGAACTGGAGCTGGATTGTCTGGTCAAGGTTCTCATAGATCTGCTCACGTCCCAGTGAATCATCCCTGAAAGCCTTATAACCGTCCTGCAGATCCCACTCCGGATCATTCAAAGGAAGGCCCCAGTTAGCATATGCGGCACCCAGGTCATAAGTTGCACGGTCACTGTTCTGTGTACGTGACTGGAACTGATAGCTGAACTGCAGATAAGTACCTGTTGATATAGGCTCTGAATAGGTAACCTGAGCGCTCCAGTTGTTTGTGCTTGAAGGAGTCTGGTTGAAACGGTTCAGAGTATCTGTAGTTGTTGCGAATGTAGACTTACGCATCTGCTCATTTCTTGAATAATCATCAGAGCTGCTTGAGTTGTACTGGTAGGTACCGCGTATAGAAATGTTTCTACCACGGTTACCGAAACGGCGTACAAACTGTCCGGTTATATTTGCAGATTTGGTTTCTGACTCGCTCATGCTTGTGCTTCTCTGGCTGTTCCACATTGCATCATACAGTGAATCCAGATATACACCTACAGGATCAAGATCCAGATTGTTGGGGTTGTATGTTACTGAATAAACAGTTGTGTCTTCAAGAGGATTTGAAGCGAAATCATAAGGATTCCTGTTCTTGAATGTACGTGAGTTAGTGTAAGAGCTGCTGTTAGACTTGCTATAAGAGATAGAAGGCTGCAGAAGCAGGTTGGTATAAAGATCCCTATTCCACTCTATACGCATGTTACCGGAAACACTGCTTGATCCGCTGGTGCTTGCACGGTCATTGTTGGAGTATGTGGTCTCTCTACGTATCAGCTCCTGAGTCATAGGATTAACGATGTCATCCCAACGCTCGGTGTTTGACCTACTCTGTGACTCGTTGTCATTGTGGTTCCAGGTAATACTACCTCCTACCTCATACTCATGGTCCTCTGATGTAATCTCCTTACCAAGGTCCATTGCAAAGTTGAAACCGCCGTTGTAACGGGTGCTGACGCCACCGCCGCCGCCCATGCCGCCGCCGAAGCCGCCCATGCTACCCATGCCCATGCCGATACCGCCGCCCATGCGCATACCGCCCATGCCGCCGCCCATGCCGCTCATACCGCCGGATGACTGGCTGGCTGCACCGGTAAGGGTAAACTGCTTAGACTCATCAAAACGGTTAAGTGTAGCGTTAACCTGGTAGAGAGCAGCAACATCAAAGCCCTCTTTCTCAAGAGGAGCACCGCCACCAACAGTCAGGTTTCCGAACCAACCCTTAGCCATACCCTTCTTAACCTGGAGGTCAAGAACTGTCTGCTCCTCACCGTCATCGATACCGGTCTGACGGGCCAGGTCACTCTGCTTGTCATAAGCCTTGACCTTCTCAATCATATCGGCAGTAAGCTGCTGCAGAGCAATGGTCTTGTCATCGCTAAAGAACTCCTTGTTGTTAACCAGAATCTTGGATACTGTCTTACCGTTTACGGTAATGGTACCGTCAGCGCTGATCTGTACACCGGGAAGCTTACGGATAAGGTCCTCTACAGATGAACCCTCAGGAAGCTTGTAGGCTGCACTGTTGAACATTACGGTATCATTTATGATCTGTACCTTGGCAACAGTTGCAGAGATGGCAACCTCCTCAAGCATCTGACCACCTCTCATGGTAATCTTACCAAGATCTGTTGTGGCAGCACCTGAACGGATTGTAAAGTTCTTTACGGCGTCATCATAACCTACGAATGAAACGCGGGCACGGAAGTTACCGGCCTTGAGGTTGTTGATTACGAACTCACCGTCCTCATTAGTAGAGGCACCACCTATGTAGGTAGAGTCAGTACCTGAGATCTGGTAGATCTGCACTGCGGCAGGAAAAAGAGGGTCAGCTGTGTCAAAGTCATAGACTGTACCCTTAACTGAAAGATTCTGAGCAAACATCACTGTTACAGATGATGCCAGAAACGCTAACAGAATGGCAATTCTTTTCATTTGCTTGTTATTTTGTTTGTATTTGTTGTTTGCAAAATAAAAATACACCTTTACTATATCGCCAAAGGCGCATGGTTAAATGTCAAAATGACAAATTAACAAATTATTTCCATTTTGATTAAAAAAAGGGCCTGAGGTTTAATCACAACTTTATTTCTTACCTTTGTAATCAGGATAAAAAATAACAGATAAAGCAAATCAGATTATGAATAAGACATCTATATTCCTAATACTCTTCACATTTGCCCTTGGCATGCTCAATTCATGCTCCAAGTCCAGCCAGGAATCAGAATTCAAGGAATTTGAAATAAACTGCAATGACGGAACGGTCCGTACCGGAGCAATATATCTGCCTAAGGGAGTAAAACCATCCGACAAGCTGCCCGTGATATTCATGGCCGACGGTCTGGTATTCAAGGAGACCAAGTTCAAGGAGATGATGGACTCTCTCATAGATTACGGCTGCATAAGCCCCGTGGTGGTGGCATGCTCATATGAGAACAAGGTACAGATACAGGGTTACAACCTGGCCTACCGCAATGCGGAGTATGTTGAGGCACTGGCCAAGAATGACAACACTCTGGCAAAACTCTTTGACAACCACTACAAGTACTTTATCAACCAGTTCATCCCGTACGTTGACAAGCACGCCCCCGTATCACAGTCCAAGCAGGACCGCATATTCTTTGGAACGTCCAACAGTGCTGATTTTGGCATAACGCTAAGTTTCCGCAATCAGAAACTCTTTAACGAGTACTGGTGCTACTCACCCGTATACTCCGATATCCGTGAATATGAGCCTCTCTCTACAGACATATCCTACTCCATCTGCTGGGGTGCCAAGGAGGAGGTTGGCATGTTTGACTATTTCCCCAACCTGCTCAAGGACATTCGCAAACGTGGCGGAAAGGTAAACTCTTGGGTATTCAGCGGCGGACATGACCGTGACTGGTGGAGATACTGGTTCAAACAGGAACTCATGCGCAGATTCCCGTATAACAACGATTAATGAAACAAATACTAACCAAAATGAAACGTACAACAATCACTTTCGCCCTGTTCCTGGTGGCTCTTTTTGCACAGGCACAGGACAAACTTTATCAGAACACATTCAACCTGAACCAGGTTGAGTTGCTTGACGGACCGTTCAGGCACGCCATGGACCTTAACGTGAAGGTTCTGCTTGAGTATGACACAGACCGCCTGCTGGCCCCGTTCCTTAAGGAGGCAGGACTGCCCAAGAAGGCAGAGCTGTTCCCCAACTGGGAGGGTCTGGACGGACATGTGGGTGGTCATTACGTATCGGCCCTGGCCATACACTATGCCGCCACAGGCAACAAGGAGTGCTATGACCGTCTGGTCTATATGATAGATGAGCTGGAGCGCTGCCAGAACGCCAACGGCAACGGTTACATAGGCGGTGTTCCTAACAGCAAACAGCTTTGGACCAACCTTAAGAACGGTGACTTTGGACTGTTCCGCCGTGCATGGGTACCCTGGTATAATGTACATAAGATGTACGCGGGCCTGCGCGACGCGTGGCAGTATGCCGGCATAGAGAAGGCCAAGGATATGTTCATCAAGTTCTGTGACTGGGGTCTGGACATAATATCGGGTCTGGATGACAACCAGATGGAGCAGATGACCGGCACTGAGTTCGGAGGTATGAATGAGGTCTTTGCCGATGCGTTCCAGATTACCGGTGACCGCAAGTACATAGAGGCAGCCAAGCGTTTCCGCCACAAGGAGATCTTTGAGAACATGGCCGACGGCAATGACAACCTGGATAACAAACATGCAAACACACAGGTTCCCAAGGCTGTAGGTTACGCACGTGTGGCTGCTCTTGATAATGATGAACGCGCGCGCAAGGCAGCAGAGTTCTTCTGGGACCGCGTAGCCAACCACCGCTCTGTAGTAATAGGTGGTAACAGCCGCAGCGAGCATTTCCCGGCCGCATCGGACTACAAGAGTTATGTGGAGCATCGCGAGGGCCCCGAGTCATGCAACACCAACAACATGCTCAAGCTTACAGAGTTCCTCTTTGCCATGGACCCCAAGGCTGAGTATGCTGATTTCTATGAGAAAGCCATGTACAACCACATCCTCTCAACCCAGCACCCTGAGCACGGAGGTTATGTCTATTTCACTCCGCTGCGTCCCGCCCACTACCGTGTATACTCTGCCGTTAATGAGGGTATGTGGTGCTGCGTAGGTACAGGTATGGAGAACCACGGCAAATACGGTGAGTTCATCTACACCCATGACGGTGCACAGGAACTGCGTGTAAACCTCTTCGTGGCTTCACGACTTAACTGGACAGAGAACAAGGCCGTCATCACACAGGAGACACAGTTCCCCTACTCCGAGTCTTCAAAGCTTACCGTCAACCTTAAGAAGGCGCGTAAGTTCCGTATGCTTGTCCGTTGCCCGGAGTGGACCACAAGTG
>Ga0265298_10001008_pt1 | contig 41789 bp, 43 predicted proteins | sample AusTroGonzalo_MG_3_FD_193486 | JGI IMG/M metagenome (GOLD analysis project Ga0265298, IMG submission 193486) | Bovine rumen microbial communities from tropical cattle in Woodstock, Queensland, Australia - Gonzalo_01 | ecosystem: Host-associated > Mammals > Digestive system > Stomach > Rumen ... | reverse complement strand
GAGGCGTTCAGGTTGAAGCCGAAGCCGTCGCCCTGGCGCCGGATGGTCTTGATTCGCACCACGGCACGGACCGTAGCATCATACTGCGCACCCGGGTTGGTAATGACCTCGACGCTTTGGATTTCGTTACTTTGCAGGCGGTCCAGCTCCGATGCGTCACTCACGCGGCGTCCGTTGATATACACCATCGGCGAGCCCTTACCAATGACCTCCAGTCCGTTCTGACCCTTGAGAATACCCGGCGTCTTGGAGAGCACGTCATTGGCCGATCCTACATTCTCCAATACGGACCCCCGCACGTTGGTTTGCAGGCCCTCCCCCGTGAGTTTTGTTTTGGGCATGACAGCGCTCGCCACGGCCCCTTCCAGCATCTGCGAGTCATTGTAAAGGGTAATCACTGTGCCGTTAACGGGAGCGAGATACACCGTCTTGTAGCCCAGCATGGCCACCATCATGATACCATCCGTTTCACTGGTCACAATATTGAAGGTACCGTCCTCCTGAGTCACTACACCGCACACCACAGTGGAATCGGCCTTGGAAAGTACGGCTACATTGGCATAAGGGACCGGCTCACCTTTCTCATCCACCACTTTTCCCTTCCAATCGCCTTTCGCCAGGGCGGGAAGCGAGGCTACTGCGAGCATTAACAATACAATCAGTCGTTTCATCGTTTGTCCATATTTTTACGGCTGCAAAGTTAGCGTATCCTTCGTTCCGAAATAATAATCGATGTGGACAATGATATGGACATTTTCAGATAATTCCCGAAATCTGATTGGACATTCCCGCTCCTTTTCTTATTTTTGTACTGAACTGATACGGAACATCGATTATGGCAAGACCGGTTACTGTCACTAAAGAAAGAATACTTTCCGCAGCCATTGATTTGGTGCGCTCCGGAGGCCCTTCGGCCCTTACGGCCCGCGGCCTCTGCACGCGCCTTGACTGCGGCGCCAACGCCATCTTCTCTGCCTTCGGCTCCATCCAGGGAGTCCGGGACGCCACCCGGGAGGAAGCCCGGAAACTGTACCGGAAGCGGGTGGGCGACGGATTTACGCTCAATCCTCCTTTCAAAGGCTTTGGCATGGCCTTTATCTGGTTCGCCATGGACGAGCCGCACCTGTTCTCCATGATCATGGAAGCGCAGACGCAGCCCACTTCCTACAAAGATTATATCGATACCTACATCGGCTTTAAGGAGGAGAGCATCTCTGCAATAACGGATACATTCGGCCTGCAAGGGGACAATGCCGAAATGCTTTATTATCAACTCATTCTGGTGGCCCTCGGTCTTGCATCAACTTGCACCGGCGGGATAAGTCCGCTCACCATTCCGCAGGTGAGCGAAATCCTGGGCAAGAATGTCCGGGCCTTCCTGATGGTCATCCGTGCAGGAAACGACGAGCGGGAGGGATTCATCCCGAACACCGGCGGAGGCCCCGGCGGCGAAGTCGATTCCTATGTGCTGATGCATGCCCTCATCGGCCAGAATCACCTGCTGCAGGAGCTCCGCGCCCGTCCGCGCTATATTCTGGATGACGAATGGGCCGAATTGGAACGGATGCTCCGGAATTCCTGCGACCTTACGCCCGAATCCCTCCGTCAGGCGCACCCCGACCTGACAAAGGGCGATATCCGCGCCTATATCCTCTCGCACCTGCAATTCCCCGTATCCGATCAGGCCATCCTCCTGGGTATTTCTCCCGCCTCCGTCACAAAGGCCCGCCAGCGGCTCAAGGCAAAACTATTATGATGGGCGGGGGACGCTCCTTTAGTTTTTTGTCCCCCGAACGATTCGGCGGCAAAAATAAGTTGATTCCTCAAAAATTTCGGGGACACTACGGGGACAAAGATGAAAAGGTCAAAAAGTTAAAGTATTGATATACAGTAAGATATAAGTTTACCCTATTTCGTGCATCGGAAAGTAGAATAATATCTTAGGAAGTGGATGGACGCTCCCGACTATCTTCCTCTGGTTATCTTGGTTAATGGTTGTTTTGCGTAACTTACTGATTGAACGGAGCCTCCAATTCATTGATAATCATAGGAAGAAGGATTTCGTCTGCGGGAAGCCAGTTTACACTGTGAATATCCTCTTGACTCAACCATTTTGCAGACTTATGTTCATTTAGATGCATTGCCTCGCAAAGCAGTGAGCATATGTAGCAATGCATCGTGAGATGGAACCTGGGATAATCGTAATCGACAGTGTAGAGAAACTTGTCAACGCTGATGTCCGTTGAAAGTTCTTCCTTGATTTCACGTAAAAGTGCATACTCGGGAGTCTCTCCTTCCTCCATCTTCCCGCCGGGGAATTCCCACCAGTCTTTGAAATCACCATATCCTCGTTGGGTGGCGAATATCTTATCCTCTTTTCGGATTATGGCTGCTACGACCTCTATAGTTTTCATGATGATTGTTTAGTTATATAATGCCTCTCCTGCACGGCGGCGAATGTGGCTATAGCCGCCACGATTGCGATAGGAATCAAAGACCAGAACACTGACGGCACCGCCAGGAAAAGCAGTAATCCGGTCAGTTTGTTGGCGGGTGTATGAGGAAAACAGAATCTTTTATGGACGACCAGCGCTGATACCTGGTTCACAATCTTGATGAAGACTATCACCCCGGCCCAGATCCATAGCCAAACAGGAATCTCCATTACCGGCAATAATCGGATGGCGCAGCATGCCACGAATACTATGTCGGACACACTATCAATGACTGCCCCGGTTTTGGTCTCCGCATAGAGTTTTCTGGCCAGCCAACCGTCAACCATATCACTTATGCCGCATAACATATAGAGCACCCGGAAAGGCCATCCGGTTACTTCGCAAAACAGCAGGCCGATGGAGCCTGCTATCCTGAGCACGGATATGATATTTGGCAAATGCCGCATCTACTTGCCGATTGCCTTAAGGAAGCGCTTATCGTTCATCTGCTCGTTCGCGATGTATTCCATGATGCATTTTTACATCGATGTGACCATTGCAAAGGTATGGATAATCTTGCAATAATCACCTGCAAGTTGTATATTTGTACATTATATGACCTTTTTCCTCGAATCCTTCATAGCCTGCGCGGTTTTCACGCTGTTTGTGTTCCTGATGTCCAGGAATCCGATCAAGACCATTTTCAATTATCCTCCGGCTATCATCGAGCGTTGCGACCAGTTGGGACTTGTGGATGCGAGCAATAAGCCCGGCGGAGCGACGTTCTATGCCAAGAAGATTGTCGCAATGGTGCTCTTTGGCGTGCTGCTGGGCTTGCTGGTACGCTATGTCAACGGCTGCACGACATTCTGGAGTGGCGTGCTGACGGCTTATGCGCTCTGGTGTGTAGTGAACTGGTTCGATGCCTTTGTCCTGGATTGCATCTGGTTCTGCCACGACAGGCATTTCGTGATCCACGGCACGGAAGATATGGTGGCCGATTACCACGACTATTGGTTCCACATCAAAGGCGGATTCATCGGGATGGTACTTGCCATCCCTGCGGCGCTGGTTGCCGGGGCTGTTGTCATTTTTTGACGATTACTTTTTGGGCGCTTATCCCAGCACAACATCCAGCACCATCATCAGGGCAAAGCCGAGGGCAAACCCCACGGTGCCGATGTTGGAGTGCTTGCCCTGGGAATAATCCGGGACCAGTTCTTCAACGACCACGTAGAGCATTGCGCCGGCCGCGAAGGACAGCATGAAAGGCATAATGCCGATGATTGAGGTGGCCAGCAACAGGACCAGTGCACCGCCGACGGGCTCAACTATGCCGCTCAGCGAACCAATGCCGAAGGCTTTCCAGCGACTATTTCCTTCGGCACGAAGCGGCATTGAAATAATTGCTCCTTCGGGGACATTCTGGATTGCAATACCCAGTGACAACGCCAACGCTCCGGCCATATTGAAATCGGCCATCAACGCGCCTGCAATAGCCACGCCTACTGCCATTCCCTCCGGGAAGTTGTGGATAGTCACGGCCAGTGTCAGTTTGGCAGTACGGGATAACCGGCTCTTCGGGCCTTCTGTTTCTCCGTTTGCGTGAAGGTGCGGGGTAATGTAGTCGATCAGCAGCAGAAAGGCAAAGCCGGCCAGCAATCCGACGGTAGGAGCTATGATGGCAGCTGCGCCCTCCCCCATCCCGATTGCAGGAATAATCAGTGACCACACCGATGCCGCCACCATGACGCCGGAGGCGAAGCCCAGCAGAACCTTCTGAAGCATCGCCGGCATATCTCGTTTCATGAAGAACACGAAGGCCGATCCCAAGGCAGTCCCCAGGAAAGGAATCATCAAAGCGGAAAATACTGGGCTCATTTATAGGTTGCAATCGTCTTTTTCAACGTCCGCTCAGCCATGCGCATAGCCAGAATGGCTACGGGGATGGTCAGAACCAGAACGACAATCAATACCGGGATGTTGTTGATAACCGGAATCATCAACTGATCGTAACCGGCTGGCATCTCCTCCACGGCAGCGGCCAGCGAACCCTCCGTGTCAAACCACCAGTGCGCGGTATAGGCGAAGAAGGAGAATGCAAAGGGGATAAAACTCCATCGGATGCCTTTCAGCGTATCATATTTACAGACGTAGCGGATGATTTCCGCCAGTGCCGTCAGGGCAACAGTGCCGATAATGTATGAAATATCCGCCTCGCCTGCAATCAGGAACAGTACGAGGATGAATCCGTTCAGTGCTGTTGCTGAACCGAAGCCGCGGATAACCGAACAGGTGTAGAGGTAAATGAACGCGAAGATCAGCGGCAGCAGGGCGCCGATATAGGCATAGCAAGCCGGATGGATGATGCCGCTCGTGGCTCCGAGGATAAATGTCGCCAAATACGCAATGGCCATCAGAATTACTTTGAACACAGGTTTCATAAGAATAATAATCTAAAAACTATAAACAAAGGTCAGCAATTATCTGTATGCATGAAATACCCATTTATAGGGATTTAATGCGTGGAAGAAGAACTGTACTACTCATTATGGTCAAAAATGATTATCTTTGAACATAGCAATCTGACCACTCATAATTGATGGAAACAGAAAGAATAGTTCTGCGCCCTTGGCGTGATGATGATGCCGAAACGCTCTTCAAATGGGCTTCGGACCCTGATCTGGGCCCCCTTGCCGGATGGCCGCCGCACAAAAGTGTGGAGGAAAGCCTTCAAATAATCCGTACACTTTTCAGCGGTGAAGGGATGTGGGCGGTTGAATTGAAGGAGACGGGAGAGGCCATCGGTTGTGTGGGCTATCTGACAGCCTCACAGTCCAATCTAACAATAGCAGAGGACGAATGTGAAGTCGGTTATTGGATTGCACGGCCATATTGGGGCCGGGGCATCTGCACCGAGGCCCTGCATCCGGTTATTGACTTCTGTGTCCGTGAAAAAGGGTTCAAAGTCCTGTGGGGAACATTCTTTCCGTCAAACCCAGCTTCCGGCAGAGTGATGCAAAAGTGCGGATTTATTGACACAGGTCTCGAAGTGCTATGCCCAAATTTGGAAGTGGGTTCAGACAGACCGGTGAAGGTATTGAAACTGGAGGCCGTATCAAATCCGGCCTGACTCCGCTTCCGGCGGCGTTACATGCTCAGAAATAGCGTCTGACATTTTTTTTGTACGTCATGTATTCTTCCCCGAAGTCTGCCTCGAGGCGTTTCTCTTCGGAGCGGACCTGCAGCGTAAGCAGGAGGACTTCAACTGCAAATACAGCTATCGGCCACCAGCTTTGAAGCCATATAAGAACTCCAATGTCGTAAATGTACACTCCCACCAACATGGGATTTCGGGTGAACCTGTAAGGCCCGGCGGTCATCAGATGCTTTGTCCTTGGAGCAACTTCGTGATTATAGGCATCGAAGGGATTTCCTTCGCCGACCCTTTTCATGTATACGATAGACCATATGCTCAGTGCCAGACCGGGAATCATCGAAACGAAGGCGAAAAATAACCATGGCTGAGCCGGCACCCATGGGAAAGGCCTGCCTGACACCCACCACATCAACGCAGGAATTCCGGCAACAAAGACCAGAAACCCCAGAATATATCCAAATGCATTTCTCATAGATACCGAAATTATATATTCAGCTTTAACAAACACAAAGTTACACATTAAAATCCGCAGCAGCAAACTACTTGTCTATCAATCAGTTACCATAAACAAATCGGCCAAAATGAGCGATTTTCTTTCCGGCAAGAAGCTGAGTATCAGCAAGATAGTTGCTGTTCAAGGACTGTCATTTATTATTACTATATTTGCAATATGAAAAGGATTATTCTTACACTCGCAGCCGCATTCGCAGCAATCGCGCTCTTGGCGCAGAACGACAAAGCAGACAATATCCTCGGCACATACAAGGCAGGTATCGGCAAGGATGCCTATAAGATCCGGATTGTAAAGTGTCCGGACAATAGCTACAAGGCTTCGATCTGCTGGCTGGCGGAACGATGCGATGCTAACGGAAAGGTATATACAGACGTTAAGAACCCCGACAAGAGCCTAAGGGGCGTGCCCATGGATAAGGTCGTACTCATCTCCGGCCTCAAGTACAATAGCGAAAAACAGCGCTGGGACGGCGCCAAGATCTACGATCCGCAGCGCGGCATAAGGGTAAACGTCACACTGGGTTTCGACACCCCCAAAAAGCTGTTGGTCCGAGGCACCGTTTTCGGCATAGGCGAAACTGTAACCTGGACCAAAGAATAGCAATCTTTCATGCTTACCATTTAAGCCATTACAACGATATGAATGCCCAGAAACTCTATTGGGGAAAAACCATTGCATCGTTCTTCTTGGTTCTGTTCACCATGCCGCTCGGTCACGCACTTATGCGTGTGATGGAGGATACCATGTCGCATCACTCCGTCAATGTAAGCGCTTTCATAATGGGAGCAGTTGGCCTTGCCATAGTCATCCGGGGAGTATTTGTGAAGGGCGATACCAAACAGACGTTATTCGGCCTTTTCGGAGGTCTGCTTTTCTGGACGGGGTGGGTTGAATTCATGTACGGCTACTTCGCCGCACGCTTTGGTGTCCATTACGACCTGGTTGGCTCCGGCATCGTCCAGACCACCACGGAGTATATCAACGGCATCGGAGTCAGCCATGAGATGCTCATCAACGGCATCAACGTGAACGACATTCCGGCGGCGGAACTGAAGGCGATGCGAGGTTCCCGTCCGGAATACCTCATTATGCCTGCATCCTTCGGCTTCTGGGTGATGTTCATCGTTCTGTATCTTTTCGGTTCCAAAACCGGCTGCCACGCTCTGAACTGGCTGCAGAAGGTATTCTTCGGAGGTAAGCGGGATGAAATTGTGCCTCGCAATATGAGCCATCATACGGCTATCACTACCTTCATGGAACTGAACATCATGATGTGGACCATGTACCTGCTGCTGATGTTTGTCTATGATCCGGTCTTCCTGGGCGAGAGCCATCCTGTCACAATTGCCATAGCGATTGGCTGCCTGGTTGGCTCCATCTTTATGTTTAAGTATGAACTGAAATTGGGAGGCTGGGGACCGAATATCCGTATGGCAATCTCTACGGTAGTCATCTTCTGGACCACCGTTGAAGTGTTTGCCCGCAACGGTCTGTTTACCGAGTTCTGGGTAGATCCGCTGGGGCACGTACCAGAAATGGTCAGCATCCTGGTGACATTCCTTCTGTTGGGTGCATTCTTGATTATCCGGAACAGGCGTAAGAAGGATGTGGCTCAAAGCTAGTAAATAGATGGAGTATTTGTCAAAACAACGCTACGACGAAATTGCAGCCGAGTTGAAGCATCTTATCGATGTGGTCTACCCCAGGGTAAAGGATGACCTTGCGGAGGCCAGTGCCCAGGGAGACAGGAGCGATAATGCGGGATACCGCGAGGCAAGGCGCAACCAGGCGAAGACCATCAGCCGTATACGTTTCCTTCAGAAGATACTGGAGCATTCTCGCGTGATTGACCCGGATGCTCTCCCAAAAGACCGGATTTCCCTTCTGAGCCGGGTCGAATTCACGAACCTTTCTTCGAATACACGCATGAAATTCCAGATAGTAAGCCCTCACGAGATGGATCTCGAAGCTGGCAGGATTTCGCTGAAATCCCCCATCGGCGCCGCTTTGATGGGCAGGAAGGTTGGCGAAATCGCCGAGGCTCAGGTCCCCTCCGGAACACTGCGCCTGAGAATCGAAAGCATCACGTTCGAAGGAGCGTAGAAACTCCCTGTTTCCGGGGCTCCATATGGACTATGATATGGGACTGTGGACCGAAGCGTTCCCTGAAACGACGTTCTACCTCAGAAGCCTTGTCGTGTGCATCGGCCAGACTCAGGCTTCCGTCCATGCGGATATGCACTTCGGCAGCGATTCTGTTGCCTATGCGACGTGTGCGAAGGTTGTGAGGGTCTTCAACTCCGTCTACACCTTCGATAATATCAAGCATTTCCTTTTCAATACCTGCAGGAAGGGAACTGTCCGTAAGTTCCCCGAAACTGGGCCCCAGAAGGCCCCATGCCACTTTCACAAGCATGGCACCCACCACGATGGAAGCAAGCGGATCAAGTACCGTCCAGCGGTTTCCAAGAAGGATGGCGCCGCCGATTCCAATGGCCGCACCAACTGAACTCATGGCATCGGACCTGTGATGCCATGAGTTCGCCACCAATGCAGGAGAATCCAGTTTCTTCCCTTTGCTGCGTGTGTAACGGTAGAGAATTTCTTTGACGGCGATGGAGACGAGAGCAGCCCATAAAGCCATCATCCCGGGAGCCGGGAGATCCTTGCCCTGCAGCCATGATGCCAGTTTCTGTGCACCGGAAACAACTATGCCAACGGCGGCTGCAGCAAGGGCAAGGCCGATGAAAAGCGTTGCAACAGTTTCATATTTGCCATGTCCATAGTCATGATCCTCGTCCTGTGGCCTGGCGCTCACTCTGACGAACACCAGAACAACAATGTCCGTAACGAAATCCGAAAGGGAATGGACGGCGTCTGAAATCATGGCGGCGGAATGCCCCGCCACGCCGGCAACGGCCTTGAGACACACAAGGAGCAGGTTGACCACGCTGCCGGCCAGGGTTACCCGCGATATTTCATCTTCGCGTTTCATGCTTCAAATATAAGCATTTATTACAAGTGTATAAGCATTTATTAAAGTAGTGTGTTTTTTATGGCCGGATTTGCAAATCCAGAGATAATTGCTCATATTTGTTAAGTTAAATGCTTAATATCTGTTCCGTTATGAGAATTCAGTCCGCTTATCTTATTGCATCTCTGATGTTTGTTCTTGCATCCTGCTCTTCCAAGGACAATCTTGACAACAACGATAATACCGAACCGGATCCGGGGGTTCCCGAGACCGTGGTATCAAAAGGTGCCTACAAGCATGTCGTTATTATAGGTTTGGATGGCGCCGGGGCATTCTTCAAGGATACTGACACTCCAAGATGCGACGAAATCTTCAAGGACCAGGCTACTACATACAGGTCCATGATGGCCCTTCCCACCATGAGCGCCCAGGGCTGGGCCTCGATACTGCACGGAGTGCTTCCAGAGTTTCACGGACTCACCAACGATATTATCGAGAAAAATCCTTATCCGGTGAACAGCCTTTATCCTTCCATCTTCAAGGTTGTAAGGGCGGCCATGCCGGATGCTGAACTGGCATCTTTCGTTGAATGGAATCCAATCAACATAGGTATTGTCGAGAACAATCTCGGAGTTGAAAAAGGGACCGGCAATGACGATGCGGAAGTGACCGGCAGAATCCTCACATATCTGAAAGACAAGGCCCCGACGCTGATGTTCGTCCAGTTTTCATCCCCTGACGACATCGGAGAGAAATACGGTTTCGGATCGGATTTGTATCTGGCGACGATCAGTACGGCAGATGCCCTTGTCGGAAGGATTTATGACCAGTTGAAACTAAAAGGTCTTCTTGACGACACGCTGATCATGGTCACGGCAGACCATGGCGGAACCGGCAAGACGCACGGAGGGAATTCGGATGCTGAAAAATATGTCTTTCTTGGGGTTGCAGGAAAAACTGTTGAAAACGGCAGCATCATAGACGCAGAGGGGCGTGACGTTGCCGCGATTGCCGCCTATGCGCTTGGCCTTGAGTGTCCGGAAACCTGGACCGGCCACGTCCCTGCAGGTGTTTTCAAAGATGTTACGGAGGTCAGTGCCCGCAAAGAAATGACGCTTCCCGGCACGGAGTATCGCAATCATCAGACGGAGTCTACTCCTGCCCTTACAAGCATGCAATCCCTGCTTTCCGGACACAATGTAATAGCTTACCTCCCGTTCGATAGTAGTATAGACGACGCCTTCGGTAAGGTTCAGACGACCAAGTCGGGCACCCTCCAGTACTATGATGGATGGTACGGAAAGGGCGTTGCTTTGAATAACGGGTATGTCACGCTTAAGGATGTGAAGGTGGGGACCGGGTCTTTCTCCGTTGCGTTCTGGCTGAAAGGATCTCCCGTGACTCCCGATAAGGCCGATCCAGGATTGATATCCAACAAGGACTGGGAGGAGGGGGTATACAAGGGTTTCATCCTTTCGTACAGAGGTACCAAAGATATCAAGTTCAATGTTGGAGACGGCAACAAGAACAGATTGGATTATGTCCGTATACTCCCGTCCAACTACGATCAGGGCTGGATGCATGTTATACTGACCGTCGACCGTGAGAATCGCAAGGTGAGAATATACTATGACTTCATTTTTGATGGAGACGAAGCAGAAATTCCCGCAACGCTTGCCGACACATCTTTCGACTCCCTGTCACTCAATATCGGTCAGGACGGCACAGGTTCGCTGGCATACAAACTTCCCGCCCAGATGGATGAGTTCATTATGACGTCCGATGTACTGAGTGAAGCCGACGTGGCTGCCCTTAAGGCCTACTATCAACCGAAATAAAATCATTCCATGAAAAAAAAGAATGATAATGAGGTATTCTGGAAAGTCATTTTCCCGGCACTCATTTTTATTGTCGCGCTGATAGCCTATCTCGCCGTTCCGTCAGTCAATGCCTTCTTCTTCAAGATATCCGCCGGCTGGCTGGGGCTTGTGATATTGCTTGGACTGGGAGCCCTGCTGTTTCTCTGGTACAATATGCTGTATCACCTGAAGGGAAAGACACTTCTTTATGTCATCGGCGTCATCCTTTTCACCATTTTCTGCATATGGATGATTGCCAACCACGAACTTGTCTTCTCTGCTCTTGAAGCGGCGCTTGGTACCTGGGGGATGATCGGCACGCTGATCGTGTTCTGCATCATCCTTTATGTCGTGATGCAGATACTATTCTAACCTACCTGCGGCACGGCCGTAGGATTCGAATAACGGAAGCGCTGAACCGTACAGGCTTTCATAGGAGGCGTTAAGCCAGGTGGCGAAATTCGTGATCGAGGCTGCGCCTGTGCCGCGGTACATGGCGATGTCGCGCCTGCACCATTGTCCGTTGAACGCCAAAGGTTTCAGCATGGTCTTTTTCCATCCCGAATTCATCGACTCATCAAGCCAGTATTCAAGAATGTGCTGGGAATATGCCGGGAAAGCGAGCAGATTGTCCTTCAAGGCAGTGTACTCTGTTTCAGGCAAGGGTTCTGAATAGTCGCGCATGATTGGCGCATACTCGAGAAAAACTCCTTTTACGGCACGCACTTTCCGTGGTGCCGGAAGGGTTTGATGATATGCCAGGTGTGCAAGCGTAGCCTCTAGGTCATACTCCCGCAGCATCCCTAGAAGCCGGTTTTCAAAGACAAGAGTCTGCTCTGAAGGCGAAAGGCTTTTGCAGCGTTCGCAGTTGCAATACTTCCATTCTTTGTCGTCGGGCCAGAGGAAATAACGGTGGGAATCGGGTTTCATCCATTCCAAAAGCTTTTCAAGCTGGGGACGCATGGCTTCCAATGCGGCTTCGGATGTAAAGCAGAAATTATAATCGGCGACACGCCGGCCGCTTTCGTCCTGGCGGAAATACTCCGGATGAGCGTCATACAGGGACCGTGGAAGAAGCGTGGCTGCAGCATGAAGTTCATATTCCACTTCTACTCCCTTGCGCTTGCATAGTTCAAGGAAAGAACGGCCTTCCCGACTCTTGATAAAGGCTTCGAGGGTATCAATGGGATCGTTGGAAGTCGCGGCATGAAGGCCTATGAGGTTGATTCCGGAAACATCAATGCGTTTTTCCCATTTGTTAATTCCAATGGATGTGATATCATCCGGATAAACCACCACTCCCCTTTTCTCCTTTTTGGGGTTCATTTTACATGGGAAGAACACATCGCTTTTATGAAAATCAGGCTTGTCGTCATCGGTCGGAACAAGCGAATACCATGTAAAGCCGCCGGCATGGCCGGTATCTCCCTGGAAAACTCCGAACCAGAAGCCGCCTCCCAGGTCCATTCCGAGTTTGTTCAATTCTTCCCGGCTGATACTTCCGGCAACCCTGTACCCCCAGTTGGTTATCTCGGCAAAAGTCTCAATAGTGTCGAAATTCCATTCAAAATCGAATTTGCGGTAGAATTCCGCCTTGTAGTCCATTACGCGCCCGCATTCATCGATTTCCGCGCAATAATAAGGGCTTTTGAGTTCCGGATCGGATGCGAAAAATATTTCAACCCTGTCTCCGGAATCCACGTCCCTTTCGCTGGCGAAAGGGTCTGCAACCATCAATGTCGAATCTACGGCTTCAAACTGGAAGAAAAAGCGGTCATCGGTGCTGTGACAGCAAAAGTGGGTATCATTGTCGAGCCCGCTCCATGGCGCATGAAGGGAATTGGATTCAAAACCTTGCCCGATATCGGTAAACTCACCTCCCGTGCCTTTGCACGCCACAGTAAAAAATAATGCAAGGCCTGCAGCAAGCACGGCCCTGAGGATAACAGAAATACCTTTTGTAGCCATTTTCACAAATGTACAAAAAAATGCTATCTTTACGATTCAAAACCATTGATATGAATATTAAAAAGCTTATTACATTTATCCTGTTGGCTTTCCTTCCGATGATCGGAGTCGGAGTGTTCCTGCATTTCAACGGAGCTTCCGCAAACCAGTCTGAAACGGATCCCGTCGCCGCGATAACCGGTTTCGCCTTTACAGCCGGCTCGATGCTGATTCCGCTGCTGGCCGTCGTCTTCACGCAGCTGATATTCAGGGAGCCGGTGTTCAAAGGTCTGGGTATCTCCTTCCGAATCAATCGCTGGTGGTGGATAGGATGGCTGCTGATGCCGGTCCTGGCCTTTGCCGTTCTTGGGATGTCTCTTATTATGCCGGGAGAATACTGGACAACCGAAGGTCAAGCCGTACAAATCGCCATGAAACAGTTGCCGGAAGGGTTAGGTGCAGGAGGGCTTATAGCCATTATCATTGTGAGCGGAATTGTTACCGGAGCCACATTCAATGCCGTATTTGCTTTTGGCGAAGAGATCGCCTGGCGTGGTTTCCTCGTCAAAGAATTCAAAGGAAAGAATCTTCTTTCAATGTCGCTGCTTATCGGTGTCATCTGGGGATTCTGGCACTCTCCGATTATTTTGAACGGACACAACTATCCTGATCATCCGGTCATAGGTGTGTTCATGATGGTGCTGATGTGTCTTGCGCTTACACCGATACTGCTGTATTTCAGAAAGAAGTCAGGCTCCGTAATCGTTCCTGCAATCATGCACGGCACTTTCAATGCCGTGGTTGGGATAAGCAATATGTTTGTCGCACCTCAGAACGATCTGCTGATCGGAGGCCCCGGGCTTGCCGGATTCATTGTGTTGATTCTGACCGATCTTGTGCTTTTCCTGTTCGACCGCCCGGTTTTTCTGGAAAAATGATCCGGCCGGCCCATATCGATGACCTTGAAGATATAATGACTGTCCTGGAGGCGGCGAAGGGAATAATGCGTGCTTCCGGGAATACGGGGCAGTGGGTGGACGGCTATCCGTCCAGAGAGGTTATTCTGAATGATATATACCGCGGGTACGGGCATATTGTGACGGAAAACGACGTGGTTGCCGGATATTTCGCCTTTGTTCCAGCCCCGGAGCCGACCTATGAACGGATTTACGGCGGATCATGGCTTGATGAAAGTGTTCCCTACCATGTAGTCCACCGTATCGGGAGCGTACCCGGAGTTCACGGCGTTTTCAAGGCCATAATGGACTGGTGCTTCCGGATGGACTGCAATATCCGGATAGACACCCATCACGACAATTTGATCATGCAGCACTGCATTGTCAAATACGGTTTCCGTTACTGTGGCATTATTTATCTTGCAAACGGCGATGAACGTCTTGCATACCAACTTGTGATTACGCGCGAATCCAAACAAATATGAAAATAGTTTTTCTTGACGCTGCAACTATGGGCGATGCAGATATGTCTGCAATCGCAGCCCTCGGTGAATTGGTGTGCTATCCTTTTTCCACTGCTGAAGAGGCCAGGCAGAGAATTACGGATGCAGATGTGGCTATACTTAACAAGGTTCTGGTTGACAAGGCCTTCCTTGAAGCCGCACCGAAACTTAAGTTGGTGTGCGAAGCCGGCACGGGTATCAACAACATTGATACGGCGCTCTGCCGTCAGCGGGGTGTCATAGTGCGCAACGTCGCAGGTTATTCCACTGATTCTGTCGCACAGACGGCATGGATGCATATTCTTAATCTTGCAGGAAAGGCTTTTCACTACAATGCCTATGCGCATGACGGACGCTACACCAGCAGCGGCCTTCATGTCGATGCATGGCATCCTTATACGGAACTTGCCGGAAAGACTCTCGGTATAGTCGGTATGGGAGCAATAGGAAAGAAAGTGGCGTCCATCGGTTCGGCACTTGGTATGAAAGTGATTTACTATTCCACATCGGGCACTTCGCACTACAGTGAATATCCTTCTGTCAGTCTGGACGAGCTGCTGAAGACTTCCGATGTAATCAGCATACATGCCCCTTATAATGCCGCCACGGCAGGTTTGATTGATTATGAAGGCCTGTGTAAAGTAAAGCCTACCGCATTCCTTGTAAATACGGGGAGAGGCGGGATAGCGGTAGAAGCCGACCTCGTGCGCGCAATCGATGAAGACAGGATAGCCGGTATCGGCATAGATGTATATGAAAGGGAGCCTCTTCCCGCAAATCACCCGTATCTGCATTCCAGGCATCCTGAACGCATACTTCTTACACCTCACATAGCGTGGTACAGCATGGAGGCGCGGCGGCGTCTTGTGGACGGGATTGCAGATAATATCAGGAAAGGCTGGGACTGACCGTTTCCGCGATATAAACCTTTTCAAAAATCCGGCGAAGGGTTTCCCTGTCTTTGATAATCGCTCTCAGTTCAGCGAGCGGCGCCTCGTTGGGAGAACCTGGAATCAAAAGTTTAAGATATCCCCCGTCTGCATATTTTTCATTTAGATGTTCCAAAGTGCGCTGCCAGTGCCCTTCCTTGTCAAGTTCCGGATAATGGCTGAGGCCAAACTGTACGGTGCGACGGATTATTGTTTCCGGCTCTATCATCCTGTCTGCTTCCGCAATCAGACGCCCGTAAATACTGCGGGGTGCTGATTCAGCCGACGCACGGTGGTCTTCCGCCGCCTGGGCTATGGTTTCAATCTGTTCCGTGGAGAACCATTGCCGAAGCCTTTCATCGGCACGGATAATTTTTCCGCTTTCCAGATGATGAGTCTTCCGGTCTATGGCAAGGCCGAGATCGTGACAGGCAGCGGCGGTGAGAAGCATTTCCTCATCTATGGCGTATGCCTTGCCCATCGCAAGAGCCCTGTCAATTACAGTCATGACATGGTCTACCCTGTGGGCCTTGTCGAAGGACGCATAGCGTGGAACGATCTCCCCGAAGATGTAATCCTTAAGATCCTTTCTAATCATCTGGTAATGCAAAAACCCTCTCCTACACTCGTGGAAAGGGTTTTTCGTGGAGTACAGGGGGATCGAACCCCTGACCTTTAGATTGCGAACCTAACGCTCTACCAACTGAGCTAGTACCCCGAACCATTATTTGGGACTGCAAATATAGTTATTTTCTGCCAATAGTGAACGAATAACTATAATTTCCGTTGCTGAACAGGGTGCGGCTGGGTTCCGGTTTGGCTCCCCAACTGTCATACCCGCCTACGCCTGTCATCGCACCGTCAATGCAGAGTTCGACGTAATCCCGGACCGGAATGTCGTTCACGTGTGCCCAGATGCGGCTGCCGTCTTCGTTTCTCGGGTCAAGATCTTCGATGGAAGCGCGAAGCGCATTGAATTCAAATGGCTTATCCCCTGCAATAACCTTTGCATATCCGATTTCCAGCCAGTCGCATTCGCTGTGATGCCCGCTTTCCTGAGGGCGTACATAAGGATACAACTCATCCTTCGCACTTCCCTCGTAGAGGCCGAGGAAGGCAGCGGTATTGCGGTCGATGTAGTTTTCGACAGGCCCCCGTCCGAAATAGCGGAACCTGTCGTCAGACGCCTTCATACGGGTGCGGAAGCCTATTCTTGCAACTTCCGCCGGCTTCTCTTCAGATCCCTTGAAGTCAAATGATATATGCAGGTCTCCACCGTACTGAAGCGCATACTTCACTGTCATCGAGCAACCGTAAGGAAGCGCGTATTCTGCAACAATGGATGCGGAGTTATCTCCGTTTACAAGCGTCACATCCTTTACTGCAGGATCATTCTTCCACTCCGCTGCACGGATGGGATACTTGTTGCCCCAGTCGTTGTCGATGGGGGCACGCCAGAAATTGGGCTTGAGGCCGAAACTCCTGTCTATCAGGTTCCTGCCCCGGCTTCTGAAACTGACTATCCTGCCGGAAACCGGATCGAAAACAAGCCTGGACCTGCGTGCTTTCAGCACTATCCTGTCTTTTTTCGCTATGGTCTTCACCCTGCCCGAAGCCTCATGGCCGGAAACGGCCGGAATACGGTTAAGGATTATCTGGTCGGATGCCAGAGGATATCCGTCCTCGAGTGCAGGCTGTGCCCCCGCATTGAATGCAGTGAAATTGATGAACCAGTTATGGGTCTCATCCACTTCGGAAAGATCCACGGTAAAGTTTTCCGAAGCCTGGGGTGCAGTAGCCAGCGCAACGCTGCCTTCCTTCACCGTAAGCCCGTCACGGTACAGCTCCCATTTGATCTGATAATCCGAAAGACTGCGGAAATAATTGCGGTTCAAAGCCTTGAATTCTCCAGGCTTCTCTCCGGCACTGATCCATACATTCTGGTACCAGTGTTTAATTTCAGCACCGGCAGGATGAATATCAAGATCGGGGCTCACTACACCGTTGCAGTTGAAATTCCGGTCGCTCCACCACCAGGGAGAATCTTTTTCAGGATCACCGTAGTCGCCCCCGTATGTCCAGTATTTCCTCCCACGGGAATCTATTACTGCAAGCCCCTGGTCCACCCAGTCCCAGATGCAGCCGCCCTGCATGCGGGGATGACTGTAGAACAGTTGCCACATCAGGTCGAAGGAACCGTTGGAGTTGCCCATGGCATGGGAATACTCGCAGGCGATATAGGGCTTGTGTACCGGATCGTCCTCAAGTTCATACCTGAGATTGGGCATTTCAGGATACATCGGGCAGTGGACATCTGTACCCTCTTTGCCTTCGGTGCGCTCGTACAACACAGGCCTGTCCATTTTTCCTGCCTCCATCTCTTTCAGCATCCTGTATGTACGGAGGAAATTCACACCCATACCCGCCTCATTTCCGAGCGAGAGAAGGGTTACACAGGGGTAATTGCGCGTACGCATATACATATTGAGGGTACGGTCCTTGTGTTTGGCGAACCAGTCGGGGTTCTTCGCGAGCGATTTCTCGCCGTACCCCATGCCGTGGCTTTCGATGTTCGCCTCGTCGTAAACATAGAAACCAAGGCTGTCGCACAGTTCATAGAAAGCCCTCGGCTGCGGATAATGGCATGTTCGTATGGCATTGACATTCAACCGTTTCATGGTAAGAAGGCTGCGGCGTATATAATCCCGGTCGGTATAATGCCCGGTTAACTCATTGTGCTCATGGAGATTGACGCCTTTGATCTTTATCGGCTGACAATTGAAAAGCAATACCGCGTCCTTACTGATCTCAATGCGGCGGAATCCTACGTCAAAACGCGCATATTCCCCGTTCCTCTCAATAAGAAGAGTATAAAGTTCGGGTGTTTCCGCACTCCATTTCCTCACATCGGTGATATTGCATCTGAATGGAGCCGTCCCCTCGGCAACTGTAGAACCGTCTTTATCAAGCAGCCGGAAAGATGTTCCCGTACTCGCAAACAGTCGGAAATCTCCAACCGTGCAACTTTGATCCAGTGTGGAAACGACCTCAAAATCAAAAAACTGCTTTACCTTCTCCGAAGAGAGATAAACGTCGCGCTCTATGCCGCTGATGCGCCAGAAATCCTGGCATTCAAGATAAGACCCGGTGCTCCAACGTGTCATTTTCAGGACAAGTTCATTCTCGCCTTCACGCAGGAACGACGTGATATCGATGCGGGCCAGGTCCTTGGAATCTTCACTGTATGCAATCTGCTTGCCGTTCAGGAAAGTGTACACGCCGGATTTTGCACCACAGAGATTCAGATACACTTCCCTTCCGGTCCATTCCGAAGGCACGGTAAATGAAGTCCTGTAAACGCCGGCAGGAATATCTTCGGGAAGCAGCGGTGGCTGATTTTTATGGGGTCCCGGCCCGAATTCATAAGAATGGTTGACATATACCGGTATGCCCCATCCCTGTACTTCCCAGTTGCCGGGTACCGTGATTTTCTGCCATTCAATGGCCGAAAGATCTTCCGGTATATCCTGCGCCCGGTCAAAATACCTGAAATCCCATTCTCCGTTCAGGCTCTTGTAGAAAGGGCTTTGCTCGATATTCTTATTCTTCGCGCTTTCAGCATCCGGAAAGAAAACCACCTCCGTACGCTTATCCTGTACATTTACCGACGTAACATTAATGTCCCGGTGAAGCGGTAGCGGCTCGGTCATTGCCGCCAATCCCGCGATTAGTGCTATTAATTTCATATCCGTAAATATACGAATTATTTTGCTAATTTTGCAACAGAACGCCGCGCATAGTGGCGTTTGGCAGAACAATTGATAATATGGAAGTAATACAAAGCTTTACAATTGACCATACTCATTTGAAGCCGGGCATTTACGTGTCCCGGGTGGATAAAGGATTTACCACTTTCGACCTTCGCATTACCGAACCCAACAAGGAACCGGCTGTAGCGCCTGCGGCCATTCATAGCATCGAGCATCTGATGGCAACCTGGTTCCGCAATTCAAGGGTAAAAGAAGACGTTGTCTATGTCGGTCCCATGGGATGCCTGACGGGCATGTACGTCATCATGACCGGGAATTACAGCGTACAGGATATGCGGATGTTGACTATCGAATGCCTGGAGTGGATTCTGACACAGAACGAAGTGCCTGCAACACTTCCGGAAACATGCGGCAATTACCTGCTTCACGACCTGCCGATGTGCAAATGGGAGTGCGCCCGCTATCTGGACCGTCTAAAGAACGATTTCCACTGCGAATACACTAAACTCCGGATCTCCCTTGGCGATGGCAGAATCTTCGCCGATGCATGATAATGAACCGTCCTGAACGCGAAATATGGATAGACTGGATGCGGGTGATAGCCTGCTTCCTGGTTATGGTTGTACATTCCACCGAACCCTTTTACCTCGGCGGCGAGGGCTCCCGTATACTCACCAGAACCGATGCCTTCTGGGTATCGTTTTTCGAGATGATATCCCGCGCCTGCGTGCCTCTGTTCGTGATTGCATCCAGCTACCTGCAGTTTCCCATCCACTATTCCACCAGGGAATTCCTGAAGCGCCGCGCCGGCCGCATCCTAATCCCCTTCTTTATCTGGACGGTGGTGTATGCCATCATCTGGGGCGAGCCGGCAGAGAATTTCGAGGGGCTGCTGCTGAACTTCAACTATGCCGCCGGCCACCTGTGGTTCGTATATATGCTGATCGGCCTCTACCTCCTGATGCCGCTGCTCTCCCCCTGGGCGGAGAAGGTCGGCAAGCGCGAGTTGGGAATCTACCTCGGCATCTTTGCCATCACAACCTTCATCCCCTACGTCAGGGAAGCCTTCGGCGGAAGCGCCCCCGTAATCTACGGCCCTACGGGCATCCCCAACCCTGCACACTATCCTCTGTGGGGCGAGGCCAGCTGGAACGCGTACGGCCTGTTCTACTACTTCTCCGGCTTCATCGGATACATGCTCCTGGGCCTCTGGCTCCTCAAGTTCACGGGCGAACTTTCCTGGGGCAGAACCTTTCTATGTGCCGGTGCATGCCTGGTTACGGGCGGCATACTGACCTTTGGCGGATTCTATCGCAGGATACTGGCGGATGCCGGTACCTTCCCATTCGAAGGCCCTGCCGGACACGCCGCAATCTGGGAAACCCCAATCTGCAACGACACCATCGGCGTACTGCTGATGACCGTAGGAACCATACTGCTGCTTAGGAAGATAAACGCCTCCGGCGGATTCTACAGGAACGCCGTCCTGCCCGCATCCAAGGCAGGATATGGAATGTACCTCAGCCACATGGTGTTCCTTTCCGTTTTCGCGGGGTTGTTCCGCGGATGGCTTGGCCTGGGAGATGCCGGGAAACTCGGGTTCTGGACTACCCCGGCGGAGATCCTCCTCACCGCCCTCGCATCTTTCACTTGCACGGCAATAGCCTGCATCCTCGTGCAGAAGATACCGAAGGTGGGTAAATGGATAGTGGGCTAATCCCCTACTCTACATAGAGCAACAAACCCTTAAGGTATTCACCTTCTGGGTGATAGATGCCTACCGCATGATCGGCGGGCTGGCAGAAGCGATCCAGGATGCGTACGCGGCGGCCGGTCTGGGCAGCTGCGGAAAAGACCGCAAGGGCAAAGTCTTCCTTGTCTACAACCTGAGAACAGGAGAAAGTGAACACGAATCCGCCGGGAGCCACCTTTTCGATCGCTCGGGCATTCAACCGCTGATAGGCCCTCAATGCGTTTTTCAGGGCACCGCGATGTTTCGCGAATGCCGGAGGGTCAACGATTATAAGATCGTATTTACCGTCTTCCACGTTGGAGAGGAACTCAATTGCATCTGCCGTGTAAGATGTATGCTGATCCGAAGTAAAACCATTCAAGGCGATGTTGCGTTCTACCATTGCCATGGCCTTTGCTGAACTGTCCACGCTGTCCACATGCACTGCACCGCCTCCCAAAGCATAAACCGAGAATCCTCCGGTGTAGCAGAAAAGATTCAGAACGTTGCGGCCGCTGGCATAACGTTCCACAAGTGCTCGGTTCTCGCGCTGATCCAGGAAGAATCCGGTTTTCTGGCCTTCTGTCCAATTTACAAGGAACTTGTGCCCGTTTTCCAGAACGGACGTCTCTCCCGCCTTGAATCCGGGATCCTGCAATAGATAACCGTCAACCAGTTCCAGCCCTGCCTTGAAGGGTGCGGTGCCGCTGCTCTTGTCGTAAACCGCCTTCAGGCGGTCTCCATACACTTTCTTGAGCGCTTCGCAAATCTGGCTTTTGGCGCGAAACATACCTACGGAATGGGCCTGAAGGACGCATACCCCGTCATAATAATCAATTATCAGTCCCGGAAGCCCGTCACCTTCGCCATGTACCAGACGGTAGCAGTTTGTGGAGGCTGAATCAGTCAGTCCAACTGCCTTGCGGGCCTCGAACGCTGCTGCGAAGGCGTCTTCCCAGAAAGAAGGAGCAGCGGGATCCCCGGCAAACGAAAGGATGCGAACGGCAATCGAACCGATCTGCCAGTGGCCGGAAACAAGATACTCACCTTCCGCCGAATAAACGGCGACCAGATCCCCTTCAGCCGGGTTTCCTGTCACCTGTGCAACGGCCCCGGAAAAAATCCATGGGTGAAACCGGCGGACAGATTCATCACGTCCTTTTTTCAGGTAGATTTTTTTCATTTGCAAGCAATTTTTCTCTGAGTGCTGCAGGAAGCTGCTCCGGAGGAAGCATTTCTTCCGGCTTGAGAGGGTGCTTTTCGCACTGGAGCAGTTTAAGATACATCTCCCTGCAAACCCATGCATCCGTTGCGGCATAGAGTTTCTGATGCTCATTCAGGGTTTCCGCTTCCCAGTTTGAGAGTTGCTGGCTCTTGGAAATACGGACTCCCAGAATATTTGCTGCCATCTTCTTGACACTCTTGTCGCGTATGCCCCACTGACATACTATCTTCTGCAGATCTATAAAGCCTCGCGGGACGAAATCCTGATAACGCTGAAGCCCGCGTATATCATCAAGCGAAGCGGCACCTATCTTAAGGATATTGGGATTTGAGAGAATCTCGCAAAGTCTTCTTCTCATTCCAAGTTTTTGAACCCTGAACAAAAATGCCTGGTCCGGTCCGGAAAGTTGAAGAAGAGCCACTCTGTTATGATGCTGACCAGGAGAAAAAACGGGCTTGGATTCGGTGTCAAAGCCAAGGACACTCTGTTTTTTCAGATAAGCCACCGCCCTGGTCAAATCCCATCCAGGATGGCTGATGACATGTATCTGCCCCTGAAAACAAGCAGGTTCCAATTTCTCGATTTCCTCTGGCAGTATGGTGAGTTTGAACATCAGTCGTTTTGGGGTATGTATCTCTCGTTATACTGAAGAAGCATCATTTCTTTTCCTGCATCCTCCCTTGGAAGAATCATATAATCCAGTTTCCTGGGCTGGCTGATGCGATGGGTGAACACATTGCGGCTTCGCAGACTGTGGTAAGTTGCCTTGCTAACCCGGCTGCCTGTATCAGCGACCTTGAAACCGGGAGCTATCAGATTGCCGTAAGTCATTGATTCCGCATTCATTACAGATGTTATTACTTTCAGCGACTCGTTTATCTGGTCGATATCTACACTCAAATCGTCAACCAGCAGTATGTCCAAAGGCTTGTCATATCCGCAGGAAGAATAATAATCGAGGAAAGATATAAGAGGATTCTCCCCTGCAGGGATATGGTATCCTACGCAAAGCACGCTGTCCACGCCCGCCTTCGCCACTTTTTTATCGAGGAATGAACCATATACCTCAGCGGGAGCATTCCCCGAGATGACGCCGACCGTAAGCACCTTGCCGGCTTTTGCAGAGCGGGCGGCCTCGTCAAGAAGCAGCTGCATGGGAGAAATAACGGGCAGGTTGCACCCCAGTGCGTTAAAAAGGGAATCAACGTCATAAAGGCCGCATTCCGTCATGCATGCAGAGCCAAGGACCACAAGCTTGGCGCCAGGCTTTTTCCCCATGCCGCTGCGGTCGTATGGACTCACATAGCATAGGGTGTCCATCGCTGCCAGGACGTTGCGTACGGTAAGTTCCCGCAATTCTCCGCCTTTGCCGTTCTGGACCATGTCGCCGAAACCGGTGAAATTCGCAACGGTACAAATCGTTTCTCCTGCAAAGTCTTTCAGTCCGTCAGGCCTGGATGAGCCGTCCACATTGTCGTAGACATCAGATTCCATCAACACCCCGGCAAGCTGCTCGCAGCGCCCCTTCGAACCCAGGATGAAGATTGCACCCGCCGTGGCGTCGGCATTATAATTACGGACCATCAAATGCTCCGAAGAACTGTTGTTGGAGATAATCTCCGAAACATACTGGACCGGAGGTGCGGAAAGCACCACCTCGCTCTTGCCCCTCAGCAGATAATATGCAGCGACTCCTGCAGCGGCAAGCAGGATAATGACAATAATAACAGTTACACCGTTCTTTTTCATAGCTTCTGTCTTTCAGGATGCTAATTTACATATTTTTTGTCAGATTCCCCGCTTAAGCCGCTCTACATATTCATCTATTCTGTGCAATTGTTTAGGAATGTCTATGCTTTGCGGACAATGGGACAGGCACTCGCCGCATCCGATGCAGTGGCTGGCCTGCCTTACGGTAGGGATTGCCTTGTCGTAGGAGGTAAGATAGGCATTGCGCAGTTTTCTGTAATTTTTCTGCTCCGGGCTCTGGGCGTATGTTCCGGCCGTGATGCAAGTATTGTAGTGCTTGAATATTCCCGGGATATCGATTCCCCATGGACAAGGCATGCAATATTTGCAGTTGGTACAGTTCACGAGCGGGTATTCCTTCATCTGCACCGCCATCTGTTCAAGAAAGTCCAGTTCCTCGCCGGTGAGTGGCTGGAAATGACAGAAAGTGTTAAGATTGTCCAGAAGAGGATCCATAGAGGTCATTCCGCTCAGAATGCAGAGTACCCGCGGCCAGGAGCCGCAGAACCGGAATGCCCATGATGCGACTGACTTGTCGGGTTCACGCATTTTCATCTGCCTGGAGATGCCCAGCGGCACTTCTGCCAGACGACCGCCCAGCAACGGCTCCATGATAATTATGGGTATACCGCGTTTGTCCAGTTCGTTGTAGAGATACTCTGCATTGGTATTGCGCTTGCCGTCTGCATGCCTCCAGTCTACATAATTCATCTCAATCTGGCAGAAATCCCAGACGAACTCGCCGCTGTCGTGCATCCGCATAAAAGCGTCGAAGGCACTCTGGCTGCCATGAAAAGAGAATCCAAGATTGCGAATGCGTCCTTTCTCTTTTTCGCCCTTCAGGAAATCGATCAGGCCGTTTTCTACGTAACGTTTGCGAAAGGCTTCCTCTCCCCCGCGACCGATCGAATGCAGAAGATAATAATCGAAATAATCCGTTTTCAGTTCGGTAAAGGATTCCTCGTACATTTTAAGGGATGCCTTTTCGGAAAAGTTGCGGAAATTGGACAGTTTGGTCGCAATGAAATAAGTGTTGCGTGGATGCCTGCTCAGCGCAATTCCGGCAGCCCTTTCCGAAAGCCCCTGCAGATAGGCGGGAGACGTATCGAAATAGTTTACTCCGTGTGCGATGGCATAATCCACCATTTCATTCACGGCTTCCTGGTCGATTTCATCTTTGCCAAGAGCATTCTTTATCATAGGCCAGCGCATACAACCGAATCCAAGCAGCGACACTTTATCGCCGTTCAACGGATTCTCGCGCATTACCATTTGTTCCGGTGTCCCTTCAGTTCCTTTAACGGGCTTGCTGCCCTGGGCGATGACTCCGAGTCCTGCTGCGCCCGATATCTTGAGAAAACTTCTTCTGTCCATATTTTAAATGTCCAAATGGTTATGACGTCCGTTTACCGTAATTGCACTTACCGGCCTTGAAGGGCAAAGGTTTTCGCAGGCCCCGCAGCCAATGCAAAGCGCTTCGTCAACAACCGGGATCTTTGTGTCCGCACCTGCGTTATCCACCATACTTATGGCTCCTACCGGGCAGTGGCGTGCACAGTTGCCGCATTTGGTGCCTTTTTCCGCAACACACAGGCTGCGGTCCACGCTTGCGGTGCCAATATGATACTGAGTCTTTTCTTCGGCAGTTATCTTTATAATTGCTCCGCTTGGGCAGACCTGTGAACAGGTTGTACATTCCGGGCGGCAGTAGCCGTTCTCGTAACCCATTTCGGGCTGCATCAGCCTGTCAAAATCCGATGAAGGTCGCAGAACCTTGTTCGGGCATGCCGAGATGCACAACTGACAGGCTGTACACCGGCGGTAGAAATCCTTGACGCTCTTTGATCCCGGAGGAGTAACGGGAGTTTCGCGCTTAAGCTGCTGCTTGGGAAGAACCGTGGCGAAGCCGCCGTCGGTTTTTTTGTCCTGGGCCTTAAGGACGATGGTTCCAAGTCCGAGCGCCGCTCCTGTCAGAAACGCCCTGCGGCCTTTGGTTGCGGAAGAAGAGGATATCTCTCCTGACGCCTTCTTACCGTATGCGAAGCGGTATTTCAGCGCATCGAACTTGCAGTTGTCCAGGCAGTCGAAACAGTCTACACAGCGGCTGTAGTCTATTTTATGATTGGCAATATCAATGCAGGAGGCCTTGCAGTTGTGTTCGCAGATTTTGCAATTCTTACACTTGTCCGCATCGATTACCGGGCGGAACAGTGCGAATCGCGAGAAGAAACTGAGAGTAGTGCCCACCGGGCAGACGCTGTTGCAGTACTCCCTACCTGTAAACCATGCCAGCAGTCCCACGAGAAGAAGCGTGGCCCCGGCTACGACCGCCACCATTATGCTGTTGTAATGAAAAATGCTGTTTACAATGCGCCCGTATGCACTATAAGGAGCGAGAATGGCCACCAGCGACTGCATTCCTGCAACCAAGGCTGCCACGAACAATACCCAAACGCCATAACGCAGCCATTTATGTTCTTTGCGAAAATGGAAAGGATTACGGTTCCCACTGGCACGTTTAATCCGGACGCTCAACTTGGAAATGCCATCCTGGGCAACCCCCAGAGGGCAAATAACAGAGCAGTAGATACGGCCGAAGCAAATGGTTATCAGTACAATGCAGATGATAATCCCCACATTCAATGCCATTACTGCCGACAGCAACTGCAATTTGGGCATCCAGGCCAGCCAGCGTTCAGCACCCGGAAGGAAACCGGATAACATAAGGGTGATTCCCAAAAAGAAAAAAACACCCAGTATAATACGAACTTTTTTCATCGGAATATAAATAGGTTCTACAAATATAATAATTATCTTTGCGACCAAAAGCCTTTGCATATTTTTTTCATGAGCACTGTACTTCTTATTCAGATTGCCGTTATTATCCTGATTTGCATAGGATTGAACAGCGTGTCATCCAGACTGGGCGCCCCAACCCTGATGGCCATCCTCCTGCTTGGCCTGCTATTTGGAAATCATGGGCTGTTGAGCTTCGGATATATCGGCTACGACCTGGCCCAGCGCAGCTGCGAAACAGCGCTCATCTTCATCATGTTCTATGGCGGATTTGCCACCCGGTGGAATTCTGTAAAGCCAGTTTTCTTCGAGGCCGGCCTGCTTTCTACCCTGGGAGTTCTTATGATGGCGGGTATGATCGGGGCATTCTGTCACTTTGCCATCGGTTGGGACTGGCCTGAGAGTTTGCTTATGGGAGCCATTTTAAGTTCAACCGACGCCACATCCGTATTTGCGATATTCAAGAGCCGCAAGTTGAATCTGAAAGGTAATACTGCGCCGCTGATTGAAGTTGAGAGCGGAAGTAACGACCCTATGGCCCACATGCTTACCCTGGCGATGATTTCGGTTCTAAACGGTGAAGGCAGCGGGTTGACTGTCGTATGGCATATCTTTAAGGAGATTGCCCTGGGCGTCGGATTGGGTGTACTTATTGCCAAATCGGCTGCGATGGCCCTCAGAAATCTGAAATTCAGGACCGAGGGCATGAATACTCTCTTCATATTTGCGATATCCATCCTTTCGTTTGCAGTGCCTGATTCGATAGGAGGCAATGGATATCTGAGCGTTTATATCGTAGGTCTGCTTATAGGAAACGAAAACTTCCTTGGAAAAAAATCCCTCGTTCATTTTTTCGACGGACTGACAGGGCTGATGGAAATGATACTGTTCTTCGTGCTGGGTGCTTTGGCACGCCCGGCCGACTTCGGATTCGTCGTGTTTCCGGCACTGGCCCTTTTTGCCTTCATGTTAATAATTGCACGTCCAATTGTCGTAAACGGCATCCTGCTGCCTTTCACCAAGTATAAGTTTCAGCATCGGGCACTTATTTCTTTTGCCGGAATGCGCGGAGCCGCATCCATCGTTTTCGCCGTGCTGGCAGTCAACCAGGCTAATCCGGAAAAAGACGTATTCAATCTTGTTTTCATGCTGGTCCTGCTTTCCATGTCCATCCAGGGCAGTCTACTTCCATGGGTTTCGAAAAAACTCGACATGATTGACCACCGCTCGAATGTCCTGAAGACGTTCAATGATTTTGTCGATGAAGAAACTTTGTTTGGAAAAGTGGAGATAACTGACGGGAGCGAATGGCTTGGCAAAAGCATCAGTCAGCTGAACTTGCCGCAAGGACTGACGATAGCACTCGTTATCCGCGATGGTGAATCCATCATGCCAGGCAATGATCTTGTACTGAAAGAAGGCGATACGGCTGTAACCCTTACCAAGACCTTTGACGGCGTTGGTGCGAAAGTTAAGGAAAAAACCGTCAAAGTTGACAGCCGGCGCGTTGGCAAACCTATTTACGAGAATCCCGGAAAGAGTATCATAATCATGATAAAGCGCGATGACGAGCGGATTATTCCAAACGACCGGACCATTCTTCAGGCCGGCGACCAGTTGGTTATCCTGGATCTTGAAGATTAGACGAGGAGATGTTCCAGTAGTATCTTGATACCGATGCCTGTCAGGATTATGCCTCCGAACAATTCAGGACGGATTTTTCGGGAAACTGCCGCACCGAAACGCACGCCCAGGATATTTCCAGCAATGCTGAAAACGAATGATACAACTCCTATTATCGTGAGAGGCAAAGGAAGGCTTGCCGCAGAATCATAGCCTGAACAACTCATACTGATTCCGACAGCTAGCGCATCTATGCTTGTGGCCACGGCAAGTGCAAGCTGGGTACGGAGGAGAAGCGGATTAAACCCGGCGTTTTCTTCATCGGAGAAGGAGTCATTAATCATCTTGATACCTATGACTGACAGCATTGCAAATGCGATCCAATGATCGTACGCTTCCACGCTGTGCTGGAAATAATGTATCGCCAGCCATCCGACAATCGGCATCAACGATTGGAACAGACCGAAGAAAAATGCCATCCGCAACATGTTCCATCCGTGCCTGCGCTGCAAAATGACACCGCTTACGATTGAAACGGTGAAGCAGTCCATGGCCAAAGCGACGGCGACCAGCAATATTTCTGTCAGGGTCATCATTTCAAGCACAAAAATACATTCTTTTTTCTATATTTGCATGATTATACATTATTCTGAATGCCCAGGATTTCAAAATCAGCTTCCAGCATTCCCGCATCTGCAATCAGAATGCTTACTCCCTTTGCCGACAAAGCCAAGGCTGACGGTGTGAAGGTTTATCACCTTAATATAGGCGCCCCCGACATCAAATCCCCCGCCTCTGCGGTAAAGGCGCTTGCCGATTTCAGATTCGACCATCTCCCCTATTCGAACTCCGCAGGCACGATTGAACTGCGGAAGGCTCTGGTAGAAAAATATTATGCAGGTGTCGGAATCAATATCGGCATCGAAGACATCCTTGTCACCACGGCAGGCAGTGAATCGCTGAGTTTCATTTTCCATGCGGCCTTTGACCCTGGCGATGAGGTTCTTGTGATGGAGCCGTACTATTGCAACTACAATACCATGGCTAAGATGAACGGCGTTAAAGTCGTTCCTGTCCACACCGACATCCACAATGGGTTCGCCCTTCCGCCGGCAGAAGAAATAGAAAAGCATATCACTGCACGCACCAAGGGTATCATTGTCTGCAATCCGTCCAACCCTACCGGCATGATCTTCGGAAAAGAAGAAATGGAAGCGATTGCCGATATCTGCAGGAGGCATGACCTCTTCCTCATTTCCGACGAGGCCTACCGCGAATTCTGCTACACGGATGAGCCCTATTTTTCTGCAATGCACCTGACCGGTATGGACGAAAACGTAATCCTGGTGGATTCAGCGTCAAAGAGATACAATCTCTGCGGCTCGAGAATAGGCTGTGTGGTGTCCCGCAACAAAGATCTCATTTCGCTTATTACCAAATTCGCCCAGGCACGACTCTGTCCTCCCGTTCTGGGGCAGGCGGTTGTCCTGGGGGCGATCGATGCCGACGAAGCATATTTCGCTGCCGTTAAAGAAGAGTACATCGCCCGGAGAAACTACACCGTTGCAGCGCTGAATGAAATCCCCGGAGTATTCACTCCAATGCCCAAGGGCGCTTTCTACACCGTGGCGGAACTTCCCGTAGACAACGCCACGGACTTCTGCAAATGGCTGCTTACAGACTTCAGGCTCGACGGAGAAACCGTGATGGTCACCCCGGTGGAGCCTTTCTACGGTACTCCAGGCGAAGGCCGCAACCAGATAAGAGTAGCCTATGTGCTGGAAGTTCCTGAACTAAGGAAAGCCATGAAAATACTAAGAGTTGCTTTGGATAATTATAAAACCATCAAATAATGAAAAGGACTATCATTCCGGCGGCCCTTGCGCTGCTCTGCATTTGCGCATCTGCGCAGAAACCGAACATCAAATGGCCCGATTATCAGTTTACCACGGACGTGGAAAATCCCGTTACTTCCGTCAAGAACCAGCACCGCAGCGGAACATGCTGGTCTTTCTCAACGATTTCGTTCGTTGAATCCGAGGTTATAAGGATCAACAAGATAAAAGATCAGGCAGACTATCCTGATTTTTCTGAAATGTTCGTCGTTTATAAATCCTATTTCGACAGGGCCGACAAATATGTCCGCGTTGACGGTTGCCTTGGATTTGCCGCCGGCAGTGAAGCCGATGACGTCCTGCATGTTATTGAAGATTACGGAATCATGCCCCAGGATGCTTACTCCGGAATGAATTATGGCACCGAACTGCCTCAGCAGGCAGAACTTGACGCCGTTCTCAAGGGTTATGTCAGCGCTGTGGCGAAGAATCCCAACCGCAAACTCACTCCGGCATGGAAGGCAGGCTTTGAAGCCATACTGAAGTCTTATCTCGGAGATATTCCTGAAGAATTCACCGTAAAAGGCGTTAAATATACCCCGGAATCCTATCGCGATGCCTTGAAATTCAAACCGGAGGACTATGTAACACTCACTTCCTTCACCCATCATCCGTTCTACAAGCCTTTTGCCATCGAAGTTTCCGACAACTGGCGCTGGGACGAGGCATACAACGTTCCTATCGATGAATTCATGCAGGTGCTTGACATTGCTATCAAAGCCGGCTACACCGCAGCCTGGGGCGCTGATGTAAGCAGCCCGGGCTTCACCCGCAACGGCCTCGGCGTGCTCGTGGATCCCAATGCGCTCAAGAAGGAAGGAGGCTCCGACCAGGAGCATTGGGTAGGCAAGGAAGAAGGCAAACCCCAGCCTGTTGAAGCCCCTGCCGAAATCGTTCCCGACCAGGCTTTCCGTCAGGAAGGTTTCGACAACAAAACAATTACCGATGACCACGGAATGCATATTTACGGTATCGCCCACGACCAGTTCGGCACCAAATACTACATCGTAAAGAACTCCTGGGGCACCGACAGCAAATACAAGGGAATCTGGTATGTAACAGAGAACTATGTGAAAGGACAGTCCCTCGACATAATGCTTCACAAGGACGCTCTCCCCAAGGATCTCAAAAAGAAACTTGGCATCAAATAAATGGGTGTCAGGAAGCATATCCCGAATGCAATCACCTCGCTGAACCTTCTCTGCGGGGTGATTGGCATTTTTCTGGAATTGAAGTATGAATGCGTTGTCGGGCATCCCGGATTGCTGTTTATGCTTGCCGCTGCTTTCTTTGATGTCTGCGACGGCCTGGCCGCCCGGCTTCTGAACACGTATTCCCCTGTCGGAAAAGAACTTGATTCGCTCGCCGATGTCGTAAGTTTTGGCGTGCTGCCTTCAATCATGATGAAACAGGCGGCGGTTGCTGAAGGATGGCAGGCATATCTTACCTGGATTCCTCTGCTGATTGCGGTATTCAGTGCCCTGAGACTTGCAAAATTCAACCTGGACGAGCGGCAGCACGAAGGTTTTCTCGGCCTGCCCTCCCCTGCCTCCGCCCTCATTTGCGGGTCTCTTTGCTGCATTACAGGAAACACTTGGATAATCATTTCTGTTTCCGTTGTGCTTTGCGCCCTGATGGTCAGTGAGATACCAATGTTTTCCTTCAAGTTCGGAAAAGACATTCATGCCGACACTGCCACTAAAATGCTGCGTTACGCGATAATCAGCATATCAGCAATCATCATTATCATCGTAATTGCCTTTGGTCTCCCCTGGCCTGTAATCATCCTGGGCATCCTTACAGCCTACGTTCTTGAAAACTTCCTGTATTACATGATATGCCCAAAGGCTTCATAACAATAGCCCTTGCTTTAGCACTGCTTCCGGTTTCAGTCGCTTTTGCGCAGACGTCCCTGGTCCGATCTGACATGTCGGCCAGCACCAAAATCGCTCCTGCCTATTTCGGACCAAACGCTTTTCCGGTGCCGGAAATGGCGGACGGACGCCCTCATGGCAGCATCTATGCCGAAACCGCAGTTGATTATAGTAAGGGCAATATTGGAGACGGTCAGGACAGAACGTGGGATGCGTTTGCACATATTTCGATCCCCCTCTGGACTTCACGCGCCACTATTGAAATCTGGATGCCTGTAATTGAATGGTGGGATTTCTCCCCTGCCGTCGCAACCGCAAGGCGTCTTCCCGCTGCAGGATATCGGGGGCACGATTCGGGAGACGTATATATCTGTACAAACCTTCATCTTCTTGAAGGCTGCGACAACAGCTGGCGCCCTGACATTCTGGTACGTTCGGTTCTCAAGTCGGCTTCCGGCAATTCCTTCGATTCTGCAAGATACTACGACAGCCCTGGATATTTTTTCGACCTGACCGCTGGAGAGGGTTTCCGTTTCAATTCATTCATTAAAGAAGTCCGCGTCGCACTCTGCGGCGGATTCCTGTGCTGGCAGACCGACAACGGCAGGCAGAATGATGCAGTGCAGGGAGGAATCCTTGCTTCTGCAGTCACTCCCTTTTTCAGCCTCACCACTGAACTTGGCGCCTATCTTGGATGGGAAAAAGACGGAGACAACCCAGTCCGGGGCCGTCTCCGCATCGATATCCACCCTTGGAAAGCACAGGTACATCCATTCGTGCAATCCTGCTGGGGATTCAGGGATTATCCTTTCTATTCTGTCCGCACGGGTGTCTCCTTCAACCTGTAAAACTCTTCCCGGGCGAGCGCCATGTCGTTTCTGAAAGCCGGGCTTGTCTGGAGACGGGCATAGCCAATGCTGGCGGCCACCCTGCTGGCATCTACGTCAGTCTGCCAGTGGGCACCTGCTATCACGCGACTTTCTCCATACTCCCATGCACGTGCATAGACTGCATTTGCCCCGGCAGGATTGATCTCCGAAAGAAGGAGTGCGGCAAGCCATGAACGGATGGTATGTCCGGAGGGATAGCTGCCTTCGCCGCGGAGCACATCATCCTCCCCTGTAAGAGTGCTGTCTTTAAAGTACTCGAAAGGCCTGATGCGGTGAAAGTAAGCTTTCGGAGCCACTCGAATCTGGTCGATCGTCCGAAGGCTGGTTTCCAGGACATGCCATATATTCGGAGTCGCATCTTTTGATACGGCTATTCCGAAGGCATCGGATAATTCGGCAATCAGGGCCTCATAGGTCCATTCTGCATCACGGATGGCCATTTCGGCACGTTGTGCATCCTTGCGTTGAGCCTTCCCCCATCTGTAACGCCTGACGTCGTACTTGAATCCGGAAGTGTGGTTTGCCGGAGGAGCAGGCAGGCATTGAATCAGATCAGGAAGTTCTCCGGTCGTAAAATAGATTTTATTATCCTGCGCCGACAGGCTGCACAGACAAAAAATAAACAGGAATAAAACGGTAAAGCGTTTCACTATTTGAGCTGTTTGACGTGATGAGTAAAATATGTGTCCTTATAAGGTTCGTCGGCAAGGGTGAAGTGCCACCACTCCTCTTCAAGCGGTTTGAAGCCGTGGCGGAGCATTGCACGCCTGAGAATCAATCGGTTTTGGAACTGTTCCTCGGTTATTTTAAGGCCGGTAGGACTTGCGCTGTTGTCGCCATTGTAAATCCCGGTTTCCGGATCACCGCAGAAATCAGGATGGCTTTCAGGACCAAGCCAGTCGAAAGTAGTGCCCATGTCGACCTCTCTTTCTTTTTTAATGTCGAAAAGAGAAATATCCAGGGTGGAGCCTCGTGTGTGCCCGCTTTTTTCGGCAATGTAGCCTTGAGCGAACAGAACATTCTTCTCAAGATCCGGATAGAAGTAAGCCTTCATGCGCGTGTCAGAGAAATCCAAGGCCCAGCGCATGAAATGGTCGACCGCACACTGGGGGCGGTATGCATCAAAAATCTTCAACCGGTATCCCTGTGAAATGACATCGTCACTCACTTCCTTAAGAGCAGCCGCTGCTTCTTTTGTGAGCAGGGCTATTGGCTCCTCGTAGCCGTCAATACGCTCCCCTATGAAATTATACGTGGCGAAATATCGTATTTCCAGAATTGCATCGGGAACCACATCGCTGACGGAAACAAATGCTTTTTCAAAAGCCCGGTCCTGCTGATTTCCGCAGCCGGTAAACACAACGGTGCAGAAAAGGCAAAACAGGAAAATGGTCCTTCTCTTCATAGCTATTCTATTTCGAAAAGATTAAGGAATCCCGTCATCATGAAAACTGCACGGATTTCGTTACTGATGGAACGGACTATGACTTTACCGCCTTTTTCTGCGGCAGCCTTGCGGATGGTCAGGAACAGCCGCAAGCCTGAACTGGAAATGTAACTCAGTTCGCTGCAATCCAGTACGACAGTGCCGGCGGCATCTGCTTTCAGTTCTTCGAAACGGGATGCCACTTCAAGGGATGCAGGCGTGTCGAGGCGGCCGATCAGGATCGCCGTCACGATTTCATTGTTTCTTTCAATTCTAACTTCCATTTTATCAAATGTTTTTAATCATCGTAAGAATATTGGATTCTCCCCTTCTCTCATAATTTACAGAATCCATGATCTGTCGAACAAGATGTATTCCAAGGCCTCCTATCGGGCGGTCATTGACGCTTGCCGAGATATCCGCTTCGGGCTTCCCGGTGGGGTCAAACGGCTTTCCGGTGTCTGAAAGCACAAATCTCAATTCATTGCCTTCGCGGGATGCATCAAGTTCTACGGAACCGTAACCACCTTCTGGATAAGCATAATCGATTACGTTGGTTACCGCTTCTTCCAAAGCGAGGTTAAGGCCGGGAAGAAGGAATTCATCTATGCCTAAAGAAGGGGAAAGGGCTTCAAGCCAGTCCTGTAAACGAGAAACCTGCCTTATATCATTGTGCAGCACAAGATGTGTCCCGAAGATGTCCTTGTCTTTACCGAGATAGTGGATGAAAAGCATGGTAAGGTCGTCACTCTGGGGAGCATCCCCGACAAATGCGCGGACCTGGCTTTCAACATTCTTGAGGTGTTCGTAGGCGCCCTTGCGGCCGTGAAGGGCTTTTTTCATCCTGTCTTCTCCAAACTGCTCATGCACTGAGTTTTCCGCCTCGGTCAGGCCGTCGGTGTAGAGGAAGATGGCATCGTCGTAACGGAACTCCATCTCCTGCTCCGTGAATTCCATTCCCGACATTATACCGAGAGGAAGATTTGCCTCGACAGGCAGCATATGCATTGAGTCTGTGAGCAACACGGGAGGATTATGACCGGCATTGCAATAGTGCAGGCGGCCTTTCTGCAGGTCCAGTACGCCGCAGAAGAAAGTGACGAACATGTTGCTTTCATTCATTGCCGACAGACTGTCGTTCATGGTCCGGACAATGTTGCTGGGGCTGCATTCGCGGGCTGCCAGATTACGGAAGGAGGTGCGGGTGACTGCCATCACAAGCGACGCCGGAACACCTTTCCCGCTCACGTCCCCTATGCAGAAGAAAAGTTTCTCGTCCCTGATAAAATAGTCATAGAGATCGCCGCCGACCTCTTTTGCGGGTACTATGTCTGCCGCCATGTCCAGGTCGTGCCGTTCGGGGAAGGGAGGAAACACCTTGGGGACCATCGACATCTGGATATCGCTGGCAATGTTGAGTTCCCCCTCCATCCGCTCACGCTTTTCATTCAGTTTCTTGTTCTGCTCATAATGCCTGAACATCGAACGGAACATCAGGATGAGCATCAATATGCCAAGAATCTGGAAAATGACAACCATGAGGCTGACATTCTTCAGGTTGCGGAAAATTTCATCTTCCGGAATCACGATGGACATGGCCCATCCTGTGCGTTCTACCGGAGTGAAATAGACAAAATTGCTTTTCCCGTTGTATTTGATGTGTGTATGGCCGGACTCTCCTGACAGCATGGCCCGGTTAAGGTCGCGCGTGGCAGAAGTGTCATCCATGCGATGAACCATGTCGTCGATGGTATTGTTCATCACAAGAGACTCTACCGGGCAGACCATTATCCGTCCGGCACGGCTGACAACCATATTGAAAGCATTGGGATACACGGTCATATTCCCCACGAGATTGGTGAGCCAATCCAATGATATGTCCGCGGTAAGCACGGCGGCGTTTATGCCCTTATAATCTTTGACCGGCATGGAGAAAGTGGTCATGAGGATATCGCCTCCGCCAGTGTCTATATAAGGTTCCGACCAATATCCGGACTCGTTCTCAAGAGCTTTGCAAAACCATTCCTGTGAAGGATAGTCATACTCTTCGGTGGCAAGGGAAGAAAACCTCAATTCCCCGCCCGGGGCCTGGAAAACATAGGGAGAAAACAAGGGCCTGTCCGGCAGATATCCAGGAACCATGGCTACGGTAGATCCAACCACAACGGGGTTGTCCTGGACAATGCGCTGCGCAACCCGTTGCAAACTGTCGGGCACGTTCATGCACCACTCGGCAACCCAAACGCTGTTGCGCACCGCAGCCTCAGCCTGGTTGATTATATCCATGATTTTATTCTGGGCTGCCTCCAACTGACTCTCGGCACGGTTGTTCGCCTCTTCCTGCATACCTTTGCGGGAGAAGGAATACTGAAGGATGGAACTCGCTTCCAGGGTGACGACGACAACCAGTATTATCATCAACCCGGCGCGGGACCACTGGCGTATCAATTGCGTGGCTTTCATAGCACACTGCGAAGTTTCTCCCGGAATTCAGGCATGGGACGCCTGGTGTCCCGCTCGATAATAATGGTCTTGAGTCCGGCATAAGGGCCGATTTCTTCTTCAATATCTCCAAGGGGTCTGTCGGCACCGAAGTAAGCAGGTGCAAACTCCTGCCAGAAGCGGGTGGAGAGGGCCTTCGGCATATGGAAGGTCTCCATGATGAACGGCTCGTCGCTCAGGCAGCAGCAAACATAAACCATTCCCACATCGAAGAGATGGTTGCCCCAGCAGAAGTCTCCGAGGTCGATGAAATAGCGTTTGTCGCCCACGAAGATGGCGTTGCTGAACTGTAGGTCGCCGTGGATGGCGGTGTCTTCATCGGGAGTGTCGGAGATAAACTTGCCGAGTTTGTCTTTTTCGGCGGCCGTGAAAAAAGGATTCTCTGCGAGCAGGCGGTAATACCGGTCCTTGACATTCTCAAAAGCACCGGTGTCGACATGTGTCGAGTGCAGTTTCAGGCACATCTGCGCAAATTCTCCTGCGAACTGCCCTACTTTTTCCGGCTCGTCGGCCGTGGCACGGGAGTAGGATTTTTTGCCCACGATGCGTTTGAAGCGTATGCCATAGCGTCCGTCCTCGGTAACCACATATTCTCCCGGTTCCGGGGTAGGAATACCCATCTCGTACACCTTGCGGGCCAGGTTCATCTCATCCAGAGGCTGCTGTATCTTGCCCGGGAAATAAAGCTTCAGCATTACCGAAGGGTCGGTCTTATGGTCAAAGCTCTCGCCGTTGGCGCCGCCGCCGGAGAGAATATAATCGTTAAGCGAAATCTTAATTGCGTCCATCGAATACCTGGTTTATAAGTTGTTCAAATTCCTGAAATGCAAATGTGTCCGAAAGTTCCCGGAGGGAATCGGCAAGGCCGCGGTAGTGCCATTCGTGTTCTCTGCGGTCAGTAACGTGGAAAAGTGTCCAGAAGCCGTCGCCCTGCACCGCATAGTCGCGTGCGATGGCTCTCATGTTGGAAAGTTTGTCGCCCATGGCGACCATCTTTGCATCATGCGAGGCAAGTGCGAGACGGTCGATGGCAGCCTGCTTTCGCGTATGCCAACTGTCCTCCTCGCTCACCTCGGCCTCGAACTCGTCGCTCTCATCTGCAACAAGCGCCGCGATGCGGTCCCCGAACTCCCTGCGGATATCCTCCACCGTAACGTCCGTGTCCTCTACCGTATCATGCAGCGCAGCTGCAGCAAGCAGTTCCTGATCAGAAGTCATTGTTGCCACGATGGACACGGCCTCCATCGGATGGACGATATAAGGAAAACCTTTTCCACGTCGCTCTGTTCCGGCATGGGCTTTGACAGCAAAAATAATAGCCCTGTCAAGCAGTTCTGTATCTAGTGGTTTGTTTGCCATAAATCACTGGTTTATAAAAGGGAGGTCTTTTGTCTGCTCTACAAGGAAAGCGGCCATCATCTCATTGTTTTCCGAAGGACCGTTCAGGGTATCGAGCATAAATTTAAGCCCGGTTTTGCCGCCACCGTTCTTTAGTATGAAAGCAGTGCATAGGTTCTGTGCCGGAACGCTTGATGAGAGTATGTCCAAATCCGTAAGTCCAATCTGGAAGCAGGCAATCTGGTATGCAGCTTCCGAATAATTCTTGATCAGGGAATCGATATCACCAAGCGTCCGGAATCCCATGGCCTTGAAAAGAGGCAGGAAATTGGACATGTCGACTTCCTCTATTTCCGCCTGATTTATTGAAGCGATTCTTTTGGTAAGCCTGTCGAAAGGTTTTATCGACAGATAACTGCGGAAAGAGTCACCATCCAGCTGCACCTCTGAAAGATTGCCGGATGCCACCAGGTTCTGCACCCTTCTCCTATAGTCGGAAAGCTCCCTCCTGATGCGGCTGAATTCATCGTCAACGAGTTCCAGCATGCCTGCAAGGCGGCTCATGTTACGAAGGTAAACCTTTGGAATCTCCACTCCGCTCTTGTAGCCCGTATCGTGATTCATGTTTGCCCACGCGTGCTGCAATACTGTGCGCATCTGTACTTCGAAGCGTATCCTGTTCAACTCCGGGTGTTCCGGATCCAGATATAACGATTCGGGGATGCGGCAGATGTAATGGAGGGAAAGATATCCGAAACTGTCGGTTTCGTGTGCCTTGCGTTTGTCCACCGAATTGTCCCAGTCGATTTCGAAAAGTCTTTCCAGCGCGGAGGCCACTTTGTCCACGTCATCTATATAAAAAGTAATGACACGCAAGCCTACGATGTCCGTTATGTCGAATATGCTCTTGTACTTATCCCCTTTCTTCTTGATTTTCCCGTACAGAGATTCTTCAGTTTTTACCCGGTGCTCGAGAGCCGCCACGATGAAACCGGCCTCGGCGAAAAACTCCTGAAGCTTTTCAGGCACCATCTCTGCCATTTTCGTATAAACGGGCAGTAAACTCCGGTATTCATCAAGCAGTTCCTGTGCGTGGGGATCTAATGTATTGGCATTCATCCGGTCTTAAATTATCAATTGTACAAATATAAATAAAAAGGCGGGCATTTATTTATAATCATTGATATCCCCCTTCCACCATGCTGGGATGGAAGGATCGTAGAGGGTTTCGTCCGAACAGCGTCCGCTGCACTGCATTACATTCTGCTCCAGCCAGGCCTTTTCCCAGTCCCACAGATAAATCATACATTCGCTCACGTCGTGACCGTGCCCGACCAGACGCACGATCCAATAGGGATAGCCCTGTTTGGTGAGGGCATCGGCAAGAGAGGACGATCCGAACAGCCCCAGCCTAAAGAATCTCTTTCCGGTATAAGGCACGAGACCGTCTTCCACCCCATGGAAAAGCAGCAGATGGCTCGGCTCGCGGTCCCACCTGGGCGTGCCGCGGTTTCCTATCACTCCCCCTGCGAACGACATCACGCCGGCGAAATAGAAATCTTCCGGGAGCACTTTCGCATTGGGCATACGGCACGAGAGTTCCCATTCTGCGGTGAGCGCAATCAGGGCCCCGGCAGAGGAACCTGCCAGAACGATACCGGCCGGGTCGATGCCCAGCGCATCCGAGTTGTCCAGAAGGAATCTCACGGCAGCAAAGCAGTCCTGCACTCCCACGTTCATGCATGCATCCAGCAGCAGGTGGGCGTTGTGAACCATCGTCCAGAGGGAGTATTTGAGTTGTTTCCCCTTCAAGGCAGGCACATAGTCTGCGCTCACTACCCTGTAACCCTCCCCGGTAAGTTTTTCGAACCAGGAAAGATAGGCCGGATTGGCACGGTCTCCGCTGATGAAGCCCCCGCCGCACAACCAGAGTATGGTGGGTTTGGGACATCCTTCGAAAGAGGTTTGGCTTCCCGGTGCCGGGTCGTATACATCCATATACAGCGCTGCGGTATCCCGTTGACCGAATAAATAAGTGGCCGATGGAGCAAATTCAATGTGCGCCGGCTGTGCCTTCATAGCCAGAGGAAAAAAAAGAGCAGCGAGAAGGGATATCTTAAGGAAACTATTCGTAATCCGGTTCATTCGGCAACAAATTTAACAATTATTGATGAAAAGTTATCGCCCCGCTCTTCCGTATCGGTTCTATATCTGTAATGGCTTCAGGGATTTTTCAAGAGTTTACAAAGGCTCAATTTCGAACAGGGCGATGCTATTGGATTCCATGGTATAGGCGTCTGCGACACCGGGGCGGCGGTCCATGCCCTGGCTGTCGGTCATACGGACTCCGGTGACGCGCCAGCCGTCGGGAAGATGCAGCGAGACCTCACAGGTCGCATTCCGGGAGTCATTCTCATGGTAGCGCACCACAAGCAGGCGTACGCCACCGTCTTCAGAGCGAGCTGCACATGTGTAGATGTTGTCCGTGTCGCAGCCGGACTCTACCTGGGTGCCATAGTCCGCAAGTTCCGCCCAGTAGTACAGCGCCCAGTAAGGTGGCCGGAGGTCGCAGACAAACGGGGACCATGGGCCGCACCAGATAGTATTGGGCCTGAGGTCGTAGTACATCAGCATATCCACCGGCTCGCTCTGGCATGCGCACATGACGGCGCCCACAAATGCCGCACCCTTCACGGTGGGACGCATCTTACCGCTATAATTGTCCGGTTCGTCCCAGCTGCGGTTGTAGTTCCATTCGTTGAGAATGGATTCTGCCGCTCCGAAACCTTTATCGTCCAGCATCTTGCGGATGATTCGCACATCTTCGACGATGCGCGCCGGCTTGCGGTGGTACATATGGTGCGAGAAGAAGTCCAGCGGAGCCCCTTTTTCCTTTACGCACTCCAGGAATGCCGGGCCGTACTTTCGCGGATTGGCAAAGGCAGGACCGCCTATTTTCAGGTCCGGGAAGCACTTTTTCAGATGCTTCGCCGCGACCACGTACAGCTCGTCAAACTGCTCCATCGTGCCGGCCCAGGTCCGCGGATCCGTCTTCCAGCGGTCTTGCGGCTGGTCGAGGTCGGGTTCGTTCCAGATTTCCCAGTATTCGATGCCCATTTCGAAGCCGTCCGCCCAGCCTTCGTTGTAGTGCCGTATGATGTGCTCGCAAATCTTCGCCCACTTCCTATAGTTCGCGGGCGGATAGATGCCATACTTCTTCTTCTGATGCTCGATGCTCTGGCCGAGCCGGAAGAACGGCTTCGTGCCTGCCTTCTGCATGTCCAGCAGCACCACGTCACTGTTGGTGAAATCATAGGCTGCAGGGGAATTCACGTTCGCGCTGAAATCCGGGAACACCTGATTGATATCGATACAGTGGCCGCCATATTCCTCGCCGAGCGGCGTATCGTGCGTCCGCGCGAACGGAATCCTGAGGGACTTGTAGCTTTCCAACGTATTGCCGGTGGGGCCGTTGTTGGCAGCGTTCATCGGCTTCACCTCCCCACGGACGGCGGACGGAGCCACCGAGACCACCGCCTGGCCGCGAAGTACCACGCCGCACATGTGCAGCAGAAGCAAAACCGAAACGAAGACTTTATCTTTCATAGCATTGCAAATTTACGGAATTTCGGAAATATCGGCAAATCGTCTCTCAAGAGAGATGCTTTCTGAATAACCAATAACTGGGACCA